>JAEEGI010000414.1_pt1 | contig 141584 bp, 132 predicted proteins | sample 8958751 | NCBI WGS metagenome assembly JAEEGI01 (sample SAMN16246545, study PRJNA631951) | gut metagenome | biome: gut microbiome; feature: rumen; material: KS-attached | host: Bos | place: Iran: Karaj | collected 2018-10 | reverse complement strand
ACATGGCCACAGCACAGTAAAGGTGATGGAGCAGCGTCCTCACACGCTGCTCTTCACCTTCGACAGGTAAGCCGCCCAACTCTAGCAAGTCGGCGACATATTGTTCGATTTTTTCATAACCCATACTACCAGTCATTATTAGTTTCTCAGTTCGTTGTCCAGTACTTGCAACACGTTCATCAGGCTGTTGTAGACATCATCATCGAACACCTGTCGCGTCTGTCTGAGCTGCCCTTTGCGTCGCAGGTAGTTGAACACGTGGAATGTCTGTGTCACCATGTCGGTCTTGGGCTGATAGCTGTCATAGCCATCGCAAATGCCCTTGTACAGCGTGCCGCGTGCCTTGCGGATGAATCCGTCCTCCTTCCTGTAGGGGAACTCCACTTCGCCCTCGCCCAGTGCCGTGAGCAGGTCGCGGGTCAGGTGAGCCTGTTGGAAGGCATCGCTCTGAGTCAGCATCTTGTGATACTGCAGCTTGTTGGCAAGGGTGGTTACCCATCGCGCCAGCAACTGTGCATCGGAGGGAATCTGTCTTTCTTTTTCCATGATCATTACTTGTTAAGAAGTTAATTACTTTTGTTCGTTTGGAATCAGTCGGCCAACTTTCCAAGGGCAAAAGTAAGCAAAAAAAATCGCCCCAATGTTTTGGAGCGATTTGGTATCGATTTGGTATCGATTTGGTATTTCTACCCTTTTGGAAGATATGTTTTTCCTAGTTCTTCGGCCAGGAGAATCAGGGGGACAGGTTTTTGAATGAATTCAGCGAATTCACATCAAAAACCTGTGATTCTCCAACTGGTAAAGTGCTTTGGAAGGCTGGCAAAAAGATTGAGGATTTCGACCTCCTTATAGGCTGCGCAGCTAAAGCCAAAGGCTTGACTATAGTCACCCACAACCGCAGACATTTCGAGCATATCGAAGGTTTGCAGATTGAGGATTGGGCTGTATGATGGTCTCCTTTTCATTCAAATACTTTTCTTACCAATGCCTGTTTCAGGGTGTCGCACTCAGCGATGTCCTCCTGTTCCTGTAATACTTAAAAAATGTTGGCGACAGTAAAATAATCACCTTTCACTCTTCTCTTTTCACTTTTTTTCGTACCTTTGCAGCGCATTTCGCAAGAAACAACAAAACAACAGATAAAGGGCCGTACCGGATAGATCGGGATACTCGACAATAATATTTCCAAAACCCGGGATGCTTTCTTCACCCAATGGCGGGCCATGTTATTACCCTGTATAGGGGAGCTTCCAAAGAGCCGGTGGATTACAACGGAGAAGAACACCCACAACATGTGAAACTGGAGTTTTCACCACATCATCGGTACGAGCCCTCTTTTTAGTTCATAGTTCATAGTGCATAATTCATAGTCTTTGACAGTTCATAATTCATAGTGCATAATTCATAGTTCATAGTGCATAGTGCATAATTCATAGTTCTTGCTTTGCAAGCGATCAAAGGTTGAGCGCATAGTGCATAATATAACATAGAATGCATAATTATATTTATCGTTTATCATTTAGGCCGCAGGCCGCAATAAATTATGTTCTCAGGTATTATAGAAGAGTTTGCTACCGTAGTAGCCATCAAACGAGACAGGGAAAACATCGATTTCACTTTCACTTGCTCTTTTGTCAATGAACTGAAAATCGACCAGAGCGTCGCTCACAACGGCGTGTGCCTTACCGTGGTCAGCATTGACTTTCCTGCTGTGGGCACGGAGCAACCGGGAACCACGGACAACGATGCTCAACGGCCAACGTCCCATGTTCAACCCACCTATACGGTCACCGCCATGCAGGAGACCCTTCTGCGCTCGAACCTCGGCCTGCTTCAGGTTGGCGACAAGGTGAACATCGAACGCTCCATGCTGATGAACGGACGGCTCGACGGACACATCGTCCAAGGGCATGTCGACCAGACCGCACGCTGCATCGGGAAAGAGGATGCCGACGGATCGACCTACTTCACTTTTGAATATGACTATTCACCCGAAATGGCCCGCCGCGGCTATTTCACCGTAGACAAAGGGTCGGTCACCGTCAACGGCGTATCGCTGACGGTTTGCAACCCCACAGAGACGACCTTCCAGGTGGCCATCATCCCTTACACGATGGAACATACCAACTTCCAGGACATCTGTCCCGGCAGCATCGTCAACATTGAGTTCGACATCCTCGGCAAATACATTGCCCGGCTGCACCAGCTTGAAACGTCATCACAAAAATAAAAAGGAACGCTGCCATGGATATTCAGGAAATACTCAACCGCACCGACCGCTTTGCCGCCAATGCGGGTTGCAGGATTACGGAGGTGGACGAACGACATGCCATAGCCGAGATGACGGTCACAGCCGAACATCTCAACGGTGGACACGTGTGTCAGGGAGGAGCCTTGTTCACGCTCGCCGACCTTGCCATCGCCGCGCTGATGAACCACAGCGGACAGCTCACCTTTGGCATCAGCAACAGCATCATGTTTGTGTCGAGTGCCAAGGAGGGTGACCTACTACGTGCCGAAGCCGTCCACGTTGCCGCCCATCCCAAGATTCCATCGGTCGAGGTACGGGTCACCAACCAGGACGACCGGCTCATCTGTCATGTCACTGGAATGGGCTACCGCAAGAACATGGGAATAACTGACAAGTAGACCCTTCCGAGAATCAGGGGGACAGGTTTTTGAAGTGAATTCGCTGAATTCATTCAAAAACCTGTCCCCCTGATTCTTTCATGCCAAGAACCGCCGTAAAAATTGCTAATAATACTTAACGTTTGAAGGTGTTTTGGCAAATAATTCGTATATTTGCCAAAATTTCTTTATTGATAATACCCAAAACGAATTAAAAGATGTTTGGACTTGGAATGCAAGAGATACTAGTCATCGCGCTGATCATACTTCTGCTGTTTGGTGGCAAGAAGATACCTGAACTGATGAAAGGCCTGGGCAAAGGCGTAAAAAGCTTTAAGGAGGGAATGAACGAGGTCAGCGAGACATTTGACGAACCTGACAAGGATGAAAAGCTAAAGAAGTGAAGAGCGGAAACGACACGTCTCAGCAACCCATGACCTTCTGGGATCACCTGGACGAGTTACGGAAAGTGCTGATGCGCATCCTGATGATAACGGCTGTGGCGGCAGCAGCGGCCTTCGTGATGAAGGACGAACTGTTCAGCGTGGTCCTGGCACCGCGTTCGAGCGAATTCATCACCTACAGGCTGATGGGCGTGGAGGCGTTCAGTGTAAGCCTGATGAACACAGGGCTCACAGAGCAGTTCATGGTACACCTCAGAACGGCGATGTATGCCGGACTGCTGGCTGTCTCTCCATACGTGCTCTATGAACTGTTCCGTTTCGTCTCACCCGCTCTCTACGACAACGAGCGACGTTATGCGACGGCTCTTGTCAGCTGCGGATACATCATGTTCATGATCGGTACTGCACTGAACTACCTGCTGATATTCCCGCTGACGGTGAAGTTCCTGGGCACGTATCAGGTAAGCCCCGATGTGGCAAACATGCTGACCCTTCAGTCGTACATTGACACGCTGCTCACGATGAGTCTCGTGATGGGCATAGTTTTCGAACTGCCTGTGGTGAGTTGGCTCTTAGGCCGTATGGGGCTGATCGATGCCGGGATGATGCGCAGTTACAGGAAACATGCCATCGTAGCCATTATCATTGTGGCAGCCATTATCACTCCTACCACCGACGCCTTCACGCTTTTTATTGTGGCACTGCCCATCTGGCTGCTCTATGAGCTTAGCATTCTTGTCGTTACGACTTCGTCAGGAACAGCAAAAAAATAATGATCATAAAACCAACTAAAACAAACGGATAGTTATGCTAAAGAGAATTAGGACAATCCTGGCAGCTGTGCTATTCACACTGATCACACTGCTTTTTCTCGACTTTACGGGAACACTTCACCATTGGCTGGGCTGGCTCGCCAAGATTCAGTTCCTGCCTGCCATCATGGCAGTCAACGTAGTTGTTGTGGTTGTACTCATCGCCCTGACATTGGTCTTCGGGCGCATCTATTGTTCTGTGATTTGCCCCTTGGGAGTCTTTCAGGATCTGCTGGCACAGCTGAACAGGAAGAAAAACAAATACAGCTACTCCAAGGAGGTGCGCTGGCTGCGCTACCCTGTGCTAGCGATATTCATCATTGCCGGTGTGGCAGGGGTCGGCTCACTGTTCCAGCTGCTGGCTCCCTACAGTGCCTACGGACGCATCGCCACGATGCTCTTCCAGCCAATCTGGGAATGGGGGAACAATCTGCTTGCCCTGGCAGCAGAGCACTACGAGAGCTACGCTTTCTACAGTGTGGACATATGGATGCGTTCGATGCCAGTGTTCATCATTGCAGCCGTGACGCTGGTGGTGATTTTCATCCTGGCATGGAAGGGTGGACGTACTTATTGCAACACCATCTGCCCTGTAGGCACCATCCTTTCGTTCTTTGCCCGGTTCTCGTGGCTGAAGATAAGATTCGATGCCGACAAGTGCAGGAACTGCTCACTGTGCACAAAGAACTGCAAGGCCTCGTGTATCGACTTCAAGACTCACACGGTGGACTACTCACGCTGCGTGGTATGCGGCAACTGCATAGAGAAGTGCAAGTTTGGTGCCTTGAAATACGTCCATGGCCCCGCAAAACAGCCGAAGGCTGTTCGCACAGAGACAGAGAACACAGCTGACATCAAGAAGAACAGCCAAGACGTAGACACATCGAAGCGCAGTTTCCTGTTAGCCTCGGCCTTGGCTACTACCGCCGCCCTGGCACAGAAGAAGGAGAAACTGATGGATGGCGGACTGGCACAGATTGAAGACAAAGTGGCTCCGACACGCCAGACCCCACTGACCCCGCCAGGCTCCATGTCGTTCCAGCATTATGCAAAACGCTGTACTGGCTGCCAGCTTTGCGTATCAGAATGCCCGAACCAGGTATTACGTCCTTCGTCAGACCTGTTGCACCTGATGCTACCCGTCATGAGCTACGAACGCGGATATTGCCGACCGGAGTGTACACGCTGCTCGGATGTATGTCCTGCCGGTGCCATTAAACCGCTTGATGATGTGGAGAAGTCCAGCATCCAGATTGGTCATGCTGTGTGGATCAAGAAAAACTGCATACCACTGACCGACGGAGTGGAGTGCGGCAACTGTGCCCGTCACTGTCCCACTGGTGCTATTGAGATGGTGATGATGGACGAGAACGACGAGGAGTCTCCGACAATACCTGCCATCAACGAGGAAGCATGCATAGGATGTGGCGCCTGCGAGTATGTCTGCCCTGCCCGTCCTTTCTCGGCCATCAGCATCGAAGGCCACGAAGTGCACAAGTATATTTAATTAAAAAGAAAAAAAACAGAATTGACAGCTATGACATCCAAGGGAAACAAAGATATATCACGACGCTCGTTCCTCAAGCTTTTTGGAGCAGGAACAGCCGCTACAGCCGCCGCACTGGCAGGGTGTAAGAAGCCTGACAAGACCCAGCAGCAGGCCGCTGATGAATACAAGGACCAGGTGGAACCGCCAAAGGACAAGATGACCTACCGGACGAACCCACGGACGGGTGACAAGGTGTCACTCTTAGGCTATGGCATGATGCGACTTCCGACAAAACCCGATAACGACAAGGAGTTCGACCAGGAGATGATCAATCGTGAGGTGGACTACGCCATGGAGCACAGCCTGAACTATTTCGACACTAGCCCCGTCTACTGCATGGGACAGTCGGAACGCTGCACAGGCATCGCCCTCAGCCGACATCCCCGCAGCAGCTACTTCGTTGCCACAAAGCTGTCGAACTTCAATCACGACTACTGGGCACGAGAGAAAGCCATTGAGATGTACCGCAACTCGATGAAAGAACTGCAAGTGGACTATCTGGACTACTACCTGCTGCACTCTGTTGGCGGCGGCATGGACGAGTTCAACGGGCGTTATGTGGACAACGGCATCATGGACTTCCTCATGAAGGAACGCGAGGCGGGCCGCATACGCAACCTCGGATTCTCGTTCCACGGCATGAAGGAAGTGTTCGACGAGATGATGGTGCGTCATGACCAGTACCACTGGGACTTCGTGCAGATAGAGCTGAACTACCTGGACTGGGACTTTGCCGACGAGATCAGCGGCAACAGGAATGTGGATGCCAGCTACCTCTACAGCGAGCTGGAGAAGCGTGGTATTCCGGCTGTCATCATGGAACCGCTCCTTGGCGGACGCCTGGTGAAGTTGCCGCAATACCTCATGACCGAACTGAAACAGCGCAACCCGGAGCGCAGCGTCGCCTCCTGGGCCTTCCGCTATGCAGGAACGCCTGAGGGTGTGCTCACCGTTCTTTCTGGAATGACCTATATGGAACACCTCAAGGACAACCTGCTTTCATACTGCCCGTTGAATGCGCTGAGCGATGAAGAGATGGAGTATCTGCATGGTGATATCGCCAAGAAGATTGTTGGGTTGGAGAACATCCCCTGCAACGACTGCAAATACTGCATGCCCTGCCCCTACGGCATCGACATTCCTGCCATCTTTGTACATTATAACAAATGCAAGAACGAGGGGTCGCTGCCCATGGACGTAGGGTCGCCCGACTATAGGAAGAACCGCCGCCGCTACCTCATCTCACTGGACAGGGTCGTACCTCGTGACCGCCAGCCCGACCACTGCATCCAGTGTGGACAATGCGAGCCCCACTGCCCTCAAAGCATCCGCATCCCCCGCGAGCTGGCCAAAATCGACAAGCTCATTGAGGAGCTGAAACGCAACGGCTAACGGCTCTGTGTAAGCCTGTCTTGGCTTACACAGAGTCTCAATCGTAAATCTGTCTTGGCTTACACAGAGTCTCAATCGTAAGCCTGTCTTGGCTTACACAGAGTCTCAATCTATCTCATTGCCCGTGTAGAGCTTATAGTAACGTCCCTTCAGGCGTAACAGCTCTTCGTGAGTGCCTTGCTCAATGATGCGTCCGTGATCAAGGACAATGATCTGGTCGGCATTGCGGACGGTGGAGAGACGATGAGCTATGACGAAGGTGGTGCGACCCTGCATGATGGTGTCCATGCCGCGCTGTACCAATTGTTCGGTGTGAGTGTCGATGCTGCTCGTTGCCTCATCGAGAATCAGCACTGGTGGATTAGCCACCGCCGCACGTGCAATGGCCAGGAGCTGTCGCTCACCCGCACTGAGGTTGCCGCCGTCGGCATTCAATTGTGTCTGGTAGCCGTTGGCCAGGCGGCGGATGAAGTCATCGGCTCCTACCAGTCTGGCGGCCTGTATACACTCCTCGTCGGTAGCATCGAGTTTTCCGTAACGTATGTTGTCTAAGACTGTTCCCGTGAACAGATGTGTCTCCTGGAGCACGATGCTCATGCTCTTACGCAGTGACTCCTTGCGGATGTCGCTCACAGGTATGCCGTCATATAGTATCCTGCCCTGCTGAATCTCATAGAAACGGTTAATCAGGTTGATGATTGTTGTCTTACCGGCACCAGTTCCTCCCACGAAGGCAATCTTTTGACCTGGGTTGGTGTTGATATCGATATCAAAGAGTATCTGCTTCTCCTTCGTATATCCGAAATCCACGTCCTTGAAATCCACATCGCCCTTCGGGTCCTTCAGCTCCACCGTACCCTCGTCTACCTCGGGCTCGGCATCCATCAGTCTGAACACACGCTCGGCGCCCACGGTGGCGTTGAGTACGGAGTTGATTTGCTGTGACACATGCGTAATGGGCTGTGTAAAGCTTTTATTCAGTGTCAGGAAAGCCACCACCGTTCCAAGCGTGATGGTGAACTGAGCATGGAGTGCGGAGCCTTGACCAATGGCCAAGGTGGCACCTACAACGGCAATGAGCACATAGCCGAGGTTGGAAAGGTTACCATTGACAGGCATAACGATATTGGCGATTTTGTTGGCACTGCATGCCGAAGACCGGAGCTGCTCGTTGATGCGTTCGAATTCCTCAGTCACCTGCTGCTCATGGCAGAATACCTTAACGACCTTCTGCCCCGTCATCATCTCTTCAATGAATCCATTGACACGGGCCAGGCTCTCCTGCTGAGTACGGAAATAGGTTCGGCTGCGCTTGCCCAGCTTCGTAGTAACCACCATCATCACCACCGCCATCAGTATCGATACCAATGTCAGTGGCACACTCATCACCACCATCGAGGCAAACGTCACGGCAATGGTGATGACAGAGTTGAACACCTGGGCTATGGAGGTACTGATCATCTGACGCAGCGAGTCCACGTCATTGGTATAGACCGACATCATCTCGCCATGCGAGTGTTGGTCGAAATAACTGATGGGCAGACGCTCCATCCGTTCGAAGATTCGCTTGCGCAGACGCAGCATCGTTCCCTGCGAGACATTGATCATCAGGCGGTTGTAGAGATAAGAGCATGCAACGCCAACCAACAGCACGAGTCCCAGTTTGAACAAAGCCTGCGAAAGCGAATAGTATTCCGGACTGGCCACTTTGGTCAACGGTACAATGTAGTCGTCGATCAGCGTACGGGTGAACAACGTAGAAGCCAGTGTGGTGACCGACGTGATGGCGATGCAGACCAAGACGGTGAGGATGGAGAACTTATAGTCCTGAAGCACATATTTGGTCAGTCGCCAGATGACAGCCCGTTTCTGACGGTCTACTTTCTGGATACCACCCTGGTTCTGAACATGAGGGCCTCGTGGGCCTCCTCCGAAATTAGGTTGTCTCATGCGTCACCTCCTTTCCTATCAAAGTCACCACGGTCGGAAGTCTGTATCTCGTAGATCTCCTGATACAGCTGATTCGTACGCAACAGGTTCTCGTGAGTGTCAAAGCCCGTGACGGCACCGCCCTGCAAGACGAGGATGCGGTCGCAGTGCTGCACACTGCTGATGCGCTGTGCAATGATGATTTTCGTCATCTCAGGCAGCTCTTCACGGAAGGCTCGCTGGATGCGAGCATCCGTCTGTGTGTCGCAGGCCGACGTCGAGTCGTCGAGCACCAATATCTGTGGACGTTTCAACAAGGCACGTGCTATGCACAGACGCTGCTTCTGTCCGCCAGACACATTGGTGCCTCCCTGTTCGATATGGGTGTCGTAGCCGTAGGTCATCTGACTGATGAACTCGTCGGCCTGTGCCAACCGGCAAGCCCAACGGCAGTCGTCCAGCGTAGCGTTGGAATTGCCCCAGCGCAGGTTCTCGAGAATGGTTCCACTGAACAGGATATTCTGCTGCAGCACTACACTGACAGCATTTCTCAAGGCTGTCAGGTCATACTCCCGGACGTTACGTCCACCAACGAGCACCTCGCCTTGGTTTGTATCGTAAAGACGGGAAATTAGGCTCACCAGAGTGGACTTGCCCGAACCGGTGCCGCCAATCACGCCAATGGTCTGACCGCTCTCTATGCGGAACGAAACGTTGAAGAGCGCTGAACGGCGGTGTTGCTGCTGGGAAGTGGTCTTGTAGTCAAACCTCACCCCTAGGAACTCCACACTACCATCGGCAATGTCATAAACAGGATGATCAGGATTGACAATGTCGGGGTTCTCCTCTATGACCTCGCTTACACGCTGAGCCGAGGCTGCACTCTGAGTCAGCATTACAAAGATCATCGACAACATCATCAGCGCCTGAAGGATAGACATGACATAAGTAAACAGCGACGTCAGCTCACCAGTGGTCAGCGTACCGCCTACGATGAACTGGGCTCCCCACCAGCTCAGAGCCATAATGCAGCCATAGACCACAAGGTTCATCACGGGATGGTTCAGCGCCATCAGGCTCTCTGCACGTACATATAATTTATAGAGTCCCTCAGCCGCCTGGCTGAACTTCTGGTTCTCATAGGCCTCACGCACGAAAGCCTTCACCACGCGGATGGCCTGGACATTCTCCTGTACGCTCTGGTTCAGGTGGTCGTACTTCACAAACACTTGTTGGAACAGACGTGCCACACGACTGATGATCTGATAGAGCGACACACCAAGAATGGCCATTGCCACGAGGAAGATAAGACTGAGTCTCGCATCAATGACCAGACACATCACAACAGACAACACCAGGCGGAACGGTGCCCTGACCGTCACACGCAGTATCTGTTGGTAGGCATTCTGCAGGTTCTGAACGTCAGTGGTCATTCGTGTCACCAGACCAGCTGTGGAGTATTTGTCAATATCAGAGAAAGCAAACCGCTGGATGTTCCTGTACATGGCTTTCCGCAGGTTGGCTGCGAACCCCGAAGCAGCATAGGCCACCGAACGGCCTGCCATGATGCCGAAGGCCAAGGAGAGAAACGCCATTCCAATCATCACCGCGCCGTAGAAGTAGACATTCTCCATGCTGCCCGCATTGATGCCCTTGTCGATGAGCGAGGCCGTGACATAAGGTATCAACACATCCATCACCACTTCCAGGGCTGTCCACAAAGGCGTCATCAGTGAGGCTGCCTTATATTGTCCAATCTGTTTAGTTAGTGTCTTTATCATGTTCTGTCAGGATTTATCTGTATACCGTATAGCTGCCGCCGTCGCTTTGGCAATACTTACGGACAAGCTGCTGGATCAACTCGGCATTCTGCCGCACGCGGTCTTCATCGCCATCGTAACCGTTAATAAGTACCAGGAGGTGTGTGGTCTCAAGTGTCATCTTCGTGCGCTCGTTGTCACTGGTGGGCGTCCCCACCCCGCCCTGCGCATCACGGTAGACAGGCAATCCGGCGATATTGAGCATTCCGCGCCCAATGCCCTCGTAGGGCTCACCCTCGCGACCCACGCCCAGCGTCAGCGTGTCGCCCACAAACTTGTCGGCATCGAAACCGCCAATGCTGTAGCCAAAGGCTATAGAGGCAAGGTTCACCAGGTCGACAAGCGTATCAATCTGGTATAGTTCCTTGCCCTGCAGCATGCGGCGAATGAGCTGCTCGGAGGCAGGACGGTAGCGAGAAGGATCCTTGCCGCATTTCTTGTAGACGGCCCTGGTGGCAGCGATGCCGCTCAGTTCCTTCAACGACTCAGTGGTCAGTTCACGTCGGAAACGCTCCTCATACTCATGTATCTCGTCCCAAAGCGGGACACAGTATTTGCTGTTCACCACCTGCGCCTCGACCGCTGCCCCCACGAATCGAGGGCACACCTGTTCTATCTCTTGTGATACGATGATGTTCATGTCTTCTTCATTAACGTCTAATCGCTGCAAATTTAGGCATTTTTTCTGTATTTTCTGCGAACATTGACATTTTTTTTGCTCGTTTTTTGTAAATTTGCAGGCGCAAACGAACTACTAATAACATATCTATGCACTACAAAGTGATTTCTCTGGCTTTGACCGTCTGCCTCAGCATGGCGGTTATGGCTCAGACAAACAACTTGAACAACCGCGCCCTCTGGGCCAGTATCAACGACAAGAAGGATGCCTCCTTGGGCGACTATCAGCAGCACACGGGCAAAGTGCTCGTCACGTGGCGCATGCTGCCAGGCGACGACGCCACGACGGGCTTCGACCTCTACCGCGCCATCGGCACAGCCGCTGAGAAGAAGATTGCCACCAACATCCGCAACCGCACCTGCTTCCAAGACGCATCGGCCAGCAAGACCGCCGACAACCACTACCGACTGACCTACTCGGGCAGCGACGAGACGCTGTCCATGTTCACGCTTACGAAGGCCCAGGTCAGCAGTGGACTGCCTTACGTCAGCATCCCGCTGGCCGACACGAAGGACGTCTATGCCGACACCAAGAAGATTGTATATACGGCCAACGACGTGAGCGTGGGCGACCTCGACGGCGACGGTGAGTTCGAGATCGTGGTGAAGCGCCTGCAGAGCGTGAAGGACGCCTCGGGCAACATCGTCAGCGACGGCTCTGGCGCCAGCTACTCACAACAGGACTGCCTCTGGGCGGTCATCTGGGATGCCTATAAGCTAGACGGCACGCTCCTTTGGCGAGTCAAGGGCGGCCCAGGCATCATTCTCGGCAACTCGTCGAGCTTCGCCATTGCCGACTTCGACGGCGATGGCTGTGCCGAGATGGCCATCCGCACCTGCGAGGGCACGGTGTTCGGCGATGGCACGGAGATTCCCGATGTCAACGGTGACGGCAAGATTGACTACCGCACGTGGGGCAACCTCAATTCCAGCAGCCCCGGATGGGTTGACCACTACAGCTCGGCAGGGCCGGAGTTCATCAGCATCGTCGACGGTAAGACGGGTCGCGAGCTAGCCCGCGACAACTTCATAGCCCGCGAGACCAGCAGTGCCTGGGGCGACGACTACTGGAAGCGCGCATGCTCGTTCCGCATCGGCGTGGGCTGCTTCGACGAGTCGGGGCTCCCCTCAGTGGTCATCGGACGCGGCGTCTATGCCCGCTCCGTCATCGAGGCATGGGACTGGCGCGACGGACAACTCACCAAGCGCTGGCGCTTCGACACCAGCGACAAGGGTACCGGCAAGGACGGCAAGAAGCACAGCACCTACGCTGCCCAGGGCAACCACTCGCTCAACGTGGCCGACCTCGACGGTGACGGGCTCGACGAGGTGATGTACGGCTCGATGGCGGTCGACAACGACGGCATCGGCCTGTGGAACACCCGCCTGGGACACGGCGATGCCAACCACGTGGGCAAGTTCCTGCCTGAGCGCGAGGGACTGCAGATGTTCCACTGCTTAGAGACGGGCAAGACGATGGTGGCGCTGCACGACGCCCGCGACGGCTCCGTCATCTGGAAGAAGGACGCTGCCAGCGACAACGACATGGGCCGCTGCCTCGTGGGCGACTTCTTCCCCGAATATCCCGGCTGCGAGTTCTTCTACTATCAGGGCAACTACATCAGGCAGGACGGTACCGAAACCACTATTAACACCAAGGGGCAGAAAGGCGGCTGCGGCATGGCCGTGTGGTTCGACGGCAACCTGTCGCGTCAGCTCATCGAGGACAACATCATCAACAGTCCGAAGTACGGTCGCACGTTCACCATGTACCGCTTCAGCGAGACGTTCATCAACGGCACCAAGTCGAACCCCTCGTGGTATGGCGACATCTTCGGCGACTGGCGCGAGGAGGTCATCCTGCCCGACGCCACCCGGCTGCAGGACATCAAGATCTTCTCTACCTGGTACCCCACAACGCATAAGTTCCCGTGGCTGATGACCGATCACTGCTACTGGATGTCGGCACTCAACGAGAACATCGGCTACAACCAACCCACCAACACCGGTTACTACTTAGGCAGTGACGTGAAGCGTGATGCCGACGCATGGGCTGAGGCCGAGCGGGTGCAGAACCGCCATCTGACAACCGCCGTCACCACGCTCACGGCCCCTGCTCCCCGCCGCACCGGCGGACTCTACAACCTCACCGGGCAGCGCGTGGACAAGTCATACAAAGGCATCATCATCAAGAACGGAAAGAAGGCGTATAATAAATAACTCGACTTTCAAGTAAGAAACGGCCTGAATGGCTTCTTTCAATCCTGTCTCGCGGACATCTTGTCAACCTGCGGCAGGAGCATTCTTATTGAAAAACTCATTTCATCTTCTCATCTTTAATGATGTTCCATAGCGCTCATCGCTTAAATCGTTAAATAAGCGAAAGTTTTTGCAGTTATATGTGCTTTTATTTTTCTACAATTCATATTTCTATTAGTTTTGCAGAAAAATAGGAAGTTTTGTGCATACGATAGTGATGGATGATTTGTTTAAGTAAGCAGCGAAAGTTTACATACCTTGTTTTTATTGTTCAAAGACACATTTTTGTTCACGAACAAATTCGGATGCGGGTTGAAGAAACGGCCCCTGTCGTAGTGAGCGTACACTGCGAACGTCCAGCTATTAGTCCACCATACCACGGGACGATAGAAATGGGCTAATGTGATGTACTTGTCGTACTGCCTGGCGATAAGTACATAGCGGAGATCGGCATCACGACGATCCCACCGGATGTCAAACACGTCACCATGTCCATTCAGACTCATCAGATAGTCGAGATTAATCTCGTAGACCGCCTCATTCTGATTTGTTTCTTTTTCACATTGCATAGTTCGGAACTTTTAGTGAGGTTTACAAGAGATTATTCCTAAACAGCAAAGGTGTTTCCCCTAAACGTTGATAGGGAAAACACCTATTACCAATTGTCAATATTGCTTATTTCACTCTATCATCTCCAGGAACTCGTCTTCGCTGACTATGCGGATGCCGAGCTTCTCGGCTTTCTGGAGTTTTGAAGGGCCCATGTTGTCGCCAGCCAGGATGAACGAAGTCTTGCTGCTGATGCTGCCGACGTTCTTGCCGCCGTTCTGCTCGATGAGGAGCTTGTACTCGTCGCGGCTGTGATGCTGGAACACACCGCTGATGACGATGGACAGCCCGGCCAGCCTGTCGCTTTGGGCAGCCGTCTGCTCGGTAGAGAGCGCGAACTGCAGACCGTAGCCGCGCAGACGCTCCACGATTCCACGATTCTGTCCGTTGTGGAAGTAGCCGATGATGCTCTTGGCCATTACCTCGCCGATGCCCTCCACCTCCTCCAGGTCCTGAAGTCCGGCTTGCATCAGCGCATCCATCGACTTGAAGTGACGCGCCAGCAGACGGGCCGATGTCTCGCCAACGAAACGGATGCCGAGAGCAAAGACCACACGCTCAAAGGGCACCTCCTTGGACTTCTGGATGCCGTTAACAATGCGTTGTGCAGACTTGGTGCGGCTTCCGTCGCCATTGATCTGCTGCACCTCTATATCGTAAAGGTCGGCCACGTTGCGAATGAGCCCCCGACGGAAGTATTCGTCTACCGTCTCCGGACCCAACGAATCGATATTCATGGCGCGCCGGGCAATGAAGTGCTCGATGCGCCCTTTGATCTGCGGCGGGCATCCAGCATCATTAGGACAGTACCAGGCTGCCTCACCCTCATAGCGCACCAGCGGAGTGCCACATTCCGGACATCGTTTGATGAACTGTACTGGCTGGGCAATGATGGGGCGCTCGTCAATATTCACTCCCACTATTTTCGGAATAATCTCTCCTCCCTTCTCCACATAGACCATGTCGCCGATATGGAGGTCGAAGGAACGGATGAAGTCCTCATTGTTCAGCGTAGCACGGCGAACGGTGGTACCTGCCAATTGTACAGGCTCCATATTGGCCACCGGTGTGACGGCGCCTGTACGTCCTACCTGATAAGTGACCTCGAGCAGGCGCGTCTGTGCGCGCTCGGCCTTGAACTTATAGGCGATGGCCCATCGGGGACTCTTTGCCGTAAAGCCTAAGGCACGCTGCTGGCGCAGGGAGTTAACCTTGAGCACTATGCCATCGGTGGCTACAGGCAGGTTCTTACGTTCCGTATCCCAGTAGTTGATGTAGTCGAGTATCTCTTCCACCGTCCTCACCTTTTTCATGCCTTCGGAAATCTTAAAACCCCACTGGCGGGCGGTCTCCAGATTCTCGAAGTGACCATCGGCAGGCAACTCCTCACCTAATAAATAATAGAGGTACGCATCCAACTGACGGCTCGCCACCACCCTTGAATCAAGGCTCTTCAGCGTGCCACTGGCTGCATTACGCGGATTGGCGAACAGCGGTTCCTCGGCAGCCTCGCGTTCTGCATTCAACCGTTCGAACGACGTCCAAGGCATGAGAATCTCGCCGCGGATCTCAAACTCCTGGGGATAGCCCGTACCGGGAAGTACGAGAGGAATAGCGCGTATGGTCTTCACATTCTGAGTCACGTCATCGCCCTGAACACCGTCACCGCGGGTCACTGCCTGCGTCAGACGTCCGTCAACGTAGGTCAGCGAGATGGAAAGACCGTCGTACTTCATTTCGCAGCACACCTCGAAATCCTCACCTGCCAACCCCTTCTTCACCGAGTCGTACCACTGGCGCACATCTTCCTCGCTGTAGGTGTTTGACAACGAGAGCATAGGATACTTATGGGTTACCTGACGGAATTCCGACTGCAGGTCGCTGCCCACACGCTGTGTAGGCGAGTTCTTGTCTTCCATCTCGGGATGACGCGCCTCCAGATCCTGCAACTCATGCATCAGCTGATCGAAATCATAGTCACTGATGCTCGGTTCGTTCAGTACGTAATACTTGTAATTATGCTCGTGCAGTTGCTTTCTAAGCTGCTCTATTCTTTGCTTTTCGTCCATACCACAAATAGTGTGTTACAGGCCAGCTTCCAATAGCTGGTCGCAGATGCTCTTCATGCCCTTGACCGAAGGATGACCGTTCTGCTTCTCAATATCATGCAGTTCTATGAGCTGCACATCATAATGCCTGCACACCTCACGCATCGACTCGTTGATAGACTCCCTCAACTCCGAATTCAGTATCGAGCAGATCTTGGCTTTGGGATAACGCTTCTGTAGCAAATCGAACAGACATGCCAGCGCAGGACGGAAATTCTTGCAGTCCTCCTTCGTCCAGTCCGCGTACTTATACTCGCCTATGGGCGAGTTAGCCCAAGCATCGTTGGTACCGCCGAACACAAAGATGATGTCAGGATTTCCCAGGCTGTCCACACGTGAAATAAAGTTGTTGCGTGACGTATCCATCCGGCCGTATCCAGTACCGCAGATGGTAGTACCGCCCCAGGAATCGTTCTTCTCCAATACATAGCCCTTGGCCTTAATATAGAGGTCCCACCATGTCTGCTCCAATTCCGTGCAATCGTTCCGGTCGTTGGGATAGAAAGACGAGTAATGGGCAGGTATCACACCCTGAAACGTAGAATAAGAGTCACCCAGAACCGACACTTTCTTTGTCTGCGCCGATGCAGCTACCGTTGTAACCAGCATCAGCATAAGGATTTGTAATTTCTTCATTGTCATGATTGATTGGTTGTTTATTTCTTTCTTATCTGACAGAGGACCTTAGTTCCAGTTCCCATGTCATCTTTTTGCCTGCAAAGTTACAAAAAACGAGTGAAATGCAAAAGGAAAACTTGTTTTTCTTTTCATTTCCGAGTGCAAAGGACTCGAAACTTGTTTCGCTTGGTTTGTCCAAGAACTGCGGCGAAGCCAGAGTTACAAAAAACAGCGTACCGTCTTTCGCGTTTTCTGAAAAAAAAGTGACGATGGGTAAATCTTTTTCCGTATCTTTGCGTCTTGAAAGATAGAAGGGCCTCGGAATGAGGGGCCCGGAATAACAGGAAAAAAAGGAAAACGATGGAGCGAGAAACGGAACGGCTGCTTGAGGAACTGGAACGGATTGTCACTGAGCGACAAGACTGGCTGTTCCGCTTCGCTTACATGCGCATCGGCATCAGGGAGGAGGCCGAGGACGTGGTGCAGGATGCACTGCTGAGCGTGTTCCGCCGGCTGAGGGGGCAGACGAGCATCGGCAACGTTGAGCAGTACGTCATCCGCGCCATCAACAATGCCTGCACCGACTACTTCCGACGAAAACCGCTTCACATGGTAACGCTCGACCGGGCTGAGCAAATGAGCATCGACGAGGCCGATCGTCAGATTCACAACGAGTTTGTGCGCATCAGCCGACTACTCGAAATGCTGCCACCGGAACAGTCGGAAATCGTCAGGCTGAAATGCTACGACGACCTGACGTTCAAGCAAATAGCTGAACTGCAAGGCATACCCGAAGCTACGGCGAAGTCGCGCTACCGCTATGCTATCATGCACATACAACAACGAATCAAAAAGAAAGAAGGCCAGATATGAACAAGTTTGATGACATCGAGCAACTGCTTAAACCGCAATGTGAGTTCAAGGCGTCGGAGACGTTGAAGCAGGAGGTTATGCAGAAGGCGCGCGAGGAAGTGAGTCCTCGTCGAACGGTGAGGCTATGGCCTTGGCTGGCTGCCGCCTGCGTAGTGGGATTTATGATGATGCTGCTCATGCCGCCCAAGTCGGCAACTGACGGTGAACAGCCCGTGGCAAAGGTCAAAACAGCGAAGGCCTCAGAGCCCAAACAGGCTGAGACAACACCCGAGCCCACCACCGTCAAGGTTGAGACGCCGAAGCAGCCAAAGGCTCAGAAACCTCGCAGGAAGGTCAGCAGAGCGGAACAATCCGAGCCGCAGGAAGAGCCCGTCCAGATGAGTGAGGAAACGCGGATGGAGCTGCTGCTGGCAAGTCTCAACAAAGATGTGCCGCAGATGGAAGAAATCGATACTGAAGAAGAGATTCGCCAGATACGCATGCGCGGCGAACGACTGATAAGCATGTATGAAGAAAACGACCAATAAACAACAACTGAAAACAGATATGAAACGCATTATTTCTTTAACCATATTAGCAGCCATGCAACTGGTTTGCATAGCTCAGGAAAACCCCAAGTTGGAGAGCCTCTATGCCTATCTGAAGGCCAAGGGCTTAGTGAAATACTATACCCTCAGCAATAAGAACCAGGAGGGGCTCCGCAAGCGTTACGACTTCAACTTTGGACTTCATGACGACGGGCCTGCCCCCATCAAGGACTTCATGGGCAGGCTGCTCGATGCAAAGGAAGACAGCGCCGTACGTGCAGAATGGCGCTCTTACCGCGAAGCTTTTCATGTAATCCGCAGAACGCTGAGCGAACTGACTGAAGATGCCGCCGAGAGCTACAGCTACGAGTATCACCAGAACGGGCACGACACCATTATCACCACCATCGCCTTGAAACCCTACGAAAACGAACCGATACCTAAGAAATTTGAATATCCGGAAAATGACAACTATGGTACTGGCAAAACGCCCGAAATGGTTTATTTCCGTTATACAGACTCAGATGGTGGACTTAAATGGCGTATGGATCGCATCGGCGTTGGGGAACTCAGAGTCAACACAATTGTCGATACAACCCTCTATGCCACCAAGGACTTTGATGTCGATGCCCTCCACAAGATCATACAACCATTGTTCAAAGACAAATCCATTAAGCGACATGAGATTCATTGCGTGCACGACAGCACCTTCGATGTCTATACCATTGACAATAGCACTCCTTTTATTGAAGGCTTTATGAGGGCAGAGCAAAGCGTGCGCCGTCAAGGTGACAACCGTCTGACTGTCTATAAGTTCACCTCTGAGGAAAAGGCCAAGCTGAAGCTCCATCAGGTGATGGAATGTGTGCGCCAGTATATTGCCGACCATCCGAGGGAAGCCTACACCATCTTTTCCGACGAGTACTTCCCACCGCTGAATCCCGCAAGGATGTTCAGGGGAGAATCATGCCGGAATATGTATGAAATTGACGAGCCTCGCAAGTCGATGACTATCGATGCCATCATGGACGAGAACGGGTTCTACATTCTCATCAACATTTGGGACGATGATGAATACCTTCCTATGAATTGGAAACACATGAAGGAAATGGTGAACGGCAAGAAGACGTACTTCAAATTTGACGAATCTTGGCCGTAAATACGATGACAGCGATGACGACAGAGCGGGTCATCCGTTGTTGATTATCGAGTTCAAGGACCGTTCCGAATACATCTCTGCCCTGAAACAGATCAGAACTGAAGGATCAGACGAATACCTGATCGCATTCTTCTTCAAGACTGCTATCAAACGTATGAAGAACGAACTTTCCCAGAAGCGGAAGAATTCTCTTCCGATGACGTTCTTCTAAAAGTGCCACCGACAAGTTCGATTAACCCGCATTGCAGGGGTAGCCAATGCGGGTCAAGACAAACGTCACCTTGCCGAACTGCCACTGGCGAGAGTTGGATTGGCAAACTGAGCAACAGCGAATTAAGAGAGGTTTTCAGAACAAATGGAGGCGCGTAGCAGTTTGTACGCGCCTCCATTTTGTTATGTGCTATCGTCAAGACTTTTAGAGAGGATAATCCTCGAAAGCGTAAAGCACGGTAGAAAGATAGCGCTCACCCGTATCAGGCAGCAGCACCACGATCTTCTTGCCCTTGTTTTCCGGACGCTGCGCCACCTGGATGGCTGCGAAGAGAGCTGCCCCTGCCGAGATGCCTACGAGCAGACCTTCCTGCTGAGCTATCTCACGACCTGTACGGATGGCATCGTCGTTCTCTACGTCGAACACCTCGTCAATCACTCCGGCATCATAGGTCTTGGGCACGAAGCCTGCACCGATACCCTGAATCTTGTGGGGGCCGCTCTGACCGCCGTTCAACACAGGCGAAGATTTCGGCTCTACGGCAATCACCTGTACATTGGGGTTCTGTTCTTTCAGATATTTGCCCGTGCCACTAATAGTGCCGCCAGTGCCTACGCCGCCAATGAAGATGTCCACTTGTCCGTCGGTGTCGCGCCAGATCTCAGGTCCCGTGGTGGCATAGTGCTTGGCGGGGTTGGCAGCGTTCTCAAACTGCTGCAGGATGACTGCACCGGGAATGGAGTCACGCAACTCCTCGGCAGCGAGGATGGCGCCTGGCATACCGTCCTTACCAGAGGTGAGACGCACCTCAGCTCCGTATGCCTTCACGAGGTTCCTGCGCTCAATGCTCATGGTCTCGGGCATGGTAAGGATAAGATGATAGCCCTTGACGGCCGAAACCAGTGCCAATCCTACGCCTGTGTTGCCGCTAGTGGGTTCGATGATGGTGGCACCGGGCTTCAGTATACCTTTTGCCTCGGCATCCTCAATCATCGCCAGAGCGATACGGTCCTTCACGCTGCCGCCGGGATTAAAAAACTCTACTTTGGCAATAACCGGGGTTTCAAGACCCTTTGCCGTTGAATACTTGTTGAGCTCCAGAAGTGGGGTGTTGCCGACGAGCTCTGTCAGCTGCTTTGCAATTTTACTCATATCCTTACCTATTTTTATTTGTTGATATATTGTTTCTGAATCACGCTGCAAAGGTACGGCGATTTTCCCACTCCTACAATACCACGGGCATGTTATTTACATACCACAAACATGGTATTTTGGCATTTCTGCAGCCATTTCACTCCATTCGGCGGTCAACTGAGGGGCGAAGATGTCAGTTTTTCTTCGTTGGTTTCTCCTCCTTTTTGGCGGGCTCTTCGTTTTTTACTTCAGTGGCCTGGTAGCCGAACTTCTGGAAGCTTTTGATAATAGACTCCGAGTTGGTCTTATCGCCATCATAGGTGATGGTGACGCGCTGCTCGTCAATGTTACATTCAATCTGCTTCACACCTTTCTCGAAGCGCAGGTTACCCTTGATCTTCTTCTCGCAGTTCTCGCAGTGCATCTGCGGCTGGGTGGTTACTACAACGGTTTTAACAACCTTTGCCATTCCGACCATTGCGGTCAGTAACATGGCACTTAATACTAATGCTTTTTTCATCATCTAATCTATTTTGGTTTATATTTTCAAACTCTTCTTTCTTTTCTCTGGATGCTGACTTCTGAGTCTTCACAGTCTTCCGAAATTGATACGGATGCCTGCATAGAACATGGCGCCGTGAACGGGTCCCCAAACCATGGTGGGGTCAAAGCTGCTGCTCCAGGGGTCCTCGGCATTGATAATGATCTGCTTCTGCCGGAAACCTGTCAGGTTCTCTCCACCGATGTAGATGGAAAAATGACGGAACCAACGGGTAATCTGTGCCGACACCTGCTCGTAGGCATGGAAACGCTCATTCCATAGTCCGTTGACAGGTTTAGGCATCCGTCCGCCACCATTCAGCTGAAGTGTAGCATCCACCTGCCAGAGTCCGAGGGGTGTCTTGTAGCTGGCAGTGACTAGTCCCTTATAGCGGCTGGTCAGCGGTTTTTCCATCAGTTCGCCTCCGTAGGTACACTTCACATCGTTCCATCGCCAGGCAGCGGTCAGTTCCAGCCCCTGTACAACAGGATAGGTGGCATCCACCTGCACGGTGTTCGAATACGACTTGCCGTCGAGGTTCATGATGCGTATCTCCGTTGGGGTGCTGTCGTAGTCGATGACGGCCTGCTGGCTGAAGTTCGTGTGATAGTACTCTGCATTCAATTTGAGCGTCTTACCAAACAGCGGGATGTAGAAGGAGCTGCTGACGCCATAGTTCCAGGCACGTTCCTGTTCCAAGTCGTCAATCACCAGCTGGCGGCCACTGGCCAGCAGATTATTGTTCTCTGCCAATGCATGGACAGTACGGTAACCCTTGCCTGCCGACAGCCGGAAGTTGACGATGTCGTTGGGGGTCAGCTTCAGATGGAAACGGGGCGTGACGAAGGTGCCGTAGCGACTGCTATGATCAGCTCTCACACCCGCCATTGCCACCAGTTTGTCGTTCAGGTTATAGGTGTACTGGGCATAAATGCCTGGCGTGGTCTCCTTGTCGTCCTTCGTCAGATAGTCGTAGTTCATCGAGAGACCTGCCGAGAGGTTATGCTGCTCGGTGAAGTTCGTCTCAAACAGCAACTGGGCGTAGGCATTCTTCTGGTTCACACTGTAGTGTTTCTCACCGTAATTGGCATCCAGCAGGTGCATCGAAACATTGCCCATCAGTGCTATGTTCGTGCCGTGTTCTGGGTTGAGAATGAAGGCGTGCTTCATGTAACCCTCGTAACGGTCGGTCTCTATACCTATTTTATAAAAGTGATGGGCATCGGGTGCCGTGTGATGTGTCTGTCCACCCTCCCGTTTCTCCTTCACCATACTGATTCCGCCATGAAACAGGTAGGTGTCGCCTTTCCACTTCCAGCGGTTCTGTAGGTTCCACTGGCGAACGTTGGGCTGGTCGAGAAATCCGTCATTGTTCACATCATGATGAGCAAACTCATCCTGATAGTGAACCAGTATCTCGGTACTCAGCCTGCTGTCCAGATGGACGTTGGCATCGGCATTGGCCTCCAGGCGTCCTAAGGTGCCACCGTAAAGGTTCACCGTCACCCCTTCGTCATTGTCGGGTTTCAGGTATTCCACGTCTATCTGTCCCGTGATGCTCTCATAGCCATTACGTACTGACGAGGAGCCCTTCGACACCTGGATGCTGTTCATCCAGGGTCCCGGCACATAGTCCAACGAATAAGGTGCTGCTGCCCCACGGAAGTTAGGCAGGTTCTCGGTGAGCATCTGGACGTAGGTGCCACTCAGTCCCAGAAGTTTAATCTGCTTGGCTCCTGTTGCGGCATCGCTGTAGTTCACGTCAACCGAAGGATTCGTCGTAAAGCTCTCGCCCAGGTTGCAGCAGGCCGCCTTGAACAGTTCCTCACGCCCAATCAGCACGGCATTGGCCGGTCCTGCCACACGGCGTGTTCCTGCACGGCGTGAAGTGATCGTCACATTCTGCAGGTTCTGCGACTTCATCGTATCAGCCTGCAACGAGTCGGTTTCCTGACCGAAGACCGTCAGGGTCAGCATCATTGCGATGCTGGTTAAAACAATTCTCATTGTGTCGTTTTCCTTGATGTTAATATGATACATGTGAACATCCCCGCCATACGGGGACACGAAACAAACCGAATGTGAGCACCCTTGCTCCCATCCGCTATCATATCAAAATCAAATCAGAAGCACTTGTATGAAGTTCAAGTAGGCGCGAGGTGGACTTTTCCAGACCTCACGGATGAACAGAACTTCAGCCTTGTTCTCTGTCGTTGCCATCCACTCTGCAACAACGCCAGGCAGAACAGCCAGCAACGGCAGGAACACATGAAAGTCATAATTCACCGACTGTGCCACGTTCGTTGGCGACAATTCCACATGTTCCACTGACATACAGTCGGAGCGCATGTCACAGTTCATGTTGTCCATGCCGTCACCGCTGTTGAATACAGTCATCACCTTCAGTGTTCCTGTATGTGCACAGCGTGTGATGTTAACCCCGCTTCCAATCAACAAGATTGTCAGTGAAAGCAGTACCGACAGCATAATGTGACAAAACTTCTTCATTCCGGCTGCAAAGTTACTATTTTTTTCCTAATTCTCTCCTCTTGAGAGCAAACACTTAAATATGTTTAACAAAAAAACTATACATCCTTGTTCACCATCGCTGCCACGCAGGAGTCTGACCATACATTTTCTGCCGTTTCCACCATGTCGATGATGGTATAGATAGGCAGGATGATGCCAAGGACGGCTACAGGTGCTCCCACGCCCGACATCAGCGAGAGAGTGAGAAAATAGCAACCCATAGGCACACCCGCATTGCCAACGGCAGAGATGACGGAGATGAGAATCCACAAGAGAATCGTTGTCCACGTCAGGGGAATAGCACCGTTCTGCATCACGAACAGCGAGGTGACAAGAATGAAGGCTGCACAACCGTTCATATTAATGGTGGTACAGATAGGAAGCACGAAGCGAGCCACATTCTTCCTAACACCCAGACGCCTTTCGGCAGTATCCATCGTCACAGGCAAGGTGGCAGCACTGCTCTTGGTGAAGAGCGCCATCAGCACGGCAGGCATCATCCTGCCTAGCACATAGACAGGATTCAGGCCCCGCGCCAAAAGGAACAACGGAAGCACCACGAAGAACTGTATGACGTTGCCGCCCAAGACCACCAGCACATATTTACCAATAGAACCGGCCACCACACCTGCCGACACCTGTGCTGACAACTGGGCAGAGAAGGCCACAATGCCTAATGGCAAAGTCCAGATCAGCCAACGGATAAGCAGGAAAAGAAGTTCCTGCAATCCAAGGAGTCCCTTTATTACCACAGCTTTATTCTCAGAATCGGGCAGTTTTGATAGTCCAATGCCGATGGCAAAGGCCAGCAGAAGCAAGGACAGCACATTGCCTTCGAGGAAGGGTTTAACGATGTTATTAGGAATGACGCTGAGAATATGCTCCGAATATGTTACAGACGGTTCTTGCGTCCCTTCGGCAACAGATTCTACAGGCAGATTTCCCGGAGCAATGAGCACATAGAAAATAGCCCCTACAACAGCAGCGGCGAAAGTAGTGAGCAGGGTATAGGTCAGTGTACGGCCAAAGATCTTACCAGAGCCCTTCCAGCCAAAGGTAGCAAAGGTAGAAATCACCGCCAACACGATAGTCGGCACCGCCAGCAACTGGAAAAGTCGTGTATAGACTGTCGCCACAAAGTTCATGACTTCATTGAGCCACGATATGCCTAATAATCCTAATATCGCACCTACTACGAGTGCTGCTATCCATAATATCGTTTTTTTCATACCTTATTCTTTTTCGTCGGCAAAGGTACGAATAATTTATATATCTCAAAATACCAATAGTGCGGTATTTTAAAAGGGGGCTTTCTCTAAAACACAGATGCAGTTGGATTCATTTCATTTATTGTACTTTCAGATAGTGATCAAACCAATTTGTTATTTCTGAAAGGCGCTTGATGCGATTCAGAGGGTGTCCATTACGAGAAAGTTCATGATTCTCGCCCTTAAAGATAACAATTCTTGAGGGAACATTGTTGTATTTAAGAGCACTGAACATCTGAATACCTTCAGGTAATGGACAACGATAATCTTCATCACTGTGAATGAAGAGCGTTGGTGTCTTTACCTTATCGGCATAGGCTAATGGCGACTGACGCCAGAGAGCCTCAACATTTTGCCAAATGTCGCTGCCTGTATAATTCGGCCCGAAATTAAAGCCGATGTCACTGAGTGTCTCGAAGGTTACCCAATTGGAGATGCTACGCTGTGAGGCTGCTGCCTTGAAACGATTAGTATGGCCTATAATCCAATTGGTCATCACACCACCATAGGAGCCCCCAGTAACGCCCAGACGATCAGCGTCGATATAATCAATCTGAGCCAGAGAAGCATCGACAAACGACATCAAATCGTCATAGTCACGCCCTCCAAAATCGCCTTTTAGTTTTGCGAATTCAGATCCATTACCACTACTACCTCGCGGATTGGCAAAGATAACGGCATAGCCCTGGTTTGCCCAGTATTCCATCTCATGGAAGAAACTGATACCATAAGCAGATTTAGGACCGCCATGAATGTTCAGGATTGTGGGATACTTTTTATTGGGCTCCCTGTTGACAGGTGGTAGGATGAAACCTCTCAACTGCTGGCCTGCTTTATTCGTGTACTTAATCTCTTGTGTTTTTGACACAGTGTACTGTTCAAACAGTGAGGTATTGATGTCACTGATGCGCTGAGGGGCAGTCTTTCCATCGAAAGTAAACAACTCCTGTGCTCCCTGACCATACGAGCCAATAAGCAAATAGCCTTTTTGGTAAGGGATATATTCATCGACAGTGAAACCTGCGGGAGTGAGCAACGTGACCTTTCCATTTTGGTAAGAGAGCCGTGCTAATGCCGTATAATCCACGTTGGTCGTAGCGTAAACAATGCCTTGTTTTTCAAGAATAACATCAGACCGGTTATTGCCTTTAACATCTGAAAGTGTACCACCTCCAATAGGATATTGATCGCCATCATATAGCAATCCACTTTTGCCTGTTACCACATTCAGGCTATAATAAGGTGAATTTGCCTGTGGATTATCCTCGTTACGGGCAGACACAGAGAGCAACAACGATTCGTTATCAATAAATTTCACCAGCCCATAGCGGACGCTATCTGCAACAGCCCTTTCCACAGCCTTATTGTTTTTTGTATCTAATACATAAAGATGGTTACCATAAGGTATCTTGAAGCCATGATAGCGTGAATCAATATAAACCAGGAAATTACGATTTGGACTAAGTTCCAAAGAACCAATGTTTGCAAGGGTGTCTGTCAACAAAGTCACCTCTCCATTATTATAATAATAAAGTAGTGAGTGTTGAGGTTTGATGTCTCCACGCCCATTTGACCAGAAAGGAAGGTCCTCAAATATGCGATATCGTTTATCTGCGTCTTTGGTTACCAGAGAGTCGGGCAACACACTACTTTCCGGCTTCTCACGTTTTGAAGAAGTAAAGTAGAAATGTGTATCATCCAGAAACTTCACCTGACCTACACGATAGGGAATACGCAGCCACTCTTGAGGGCCGCCATAGCCTTTTGACTGTTTGAGGAATATAGTACTTTCATCCTTTTGCTTTTGAGTAACAATTGCCTCACCGATGATTTCATATCCGCCGAAGTGTCCTGTGTTTGTCAGTCGTACAGCTTTACCTTCCACCAGTTGGAAGAGGTCGGTTGTGTAATTATCGTCCTTGATATTGGCTTGGCGAAGTGTGAAGAATATCTCGTCACCGATGGTCTTCACGTTAGAAATGCTCCTGATCTTTGCGAAGAAGTCAATGCCAATGGGTTGCAAATTCGTCTGAGCCTGAGTCCAGACTGACGTAATGGCTAAGAAGAGACATATAGTTAATCTTGTTTTGTTCATGATTGATTTTGTTGTAATTATAATATAATCAATACGCTGTAGCGAATTTCAACATCGCTCCTATACCGTATTGTAATGCATCTTCATCGATATCAAAAGCAGCAGTATGATGACCAGCAGTAGTTCCAAGTTCTCTATTCTCTACACCAACAAGTGTAAATAACGTAGGAGCCAGTTGGTTGTAGAGGGCGAAAGTTTCAGAGGCATACCAGTTATAGTCTTCGTTGGCAGTTATCCTGCCTGGGAAAAGCGTACCAATCGTCTTGTTGGCGAAAGCCGTAAGTTGCGGGTCATTGATTACTGGTGGAACCTGAGCTGTCATCTTTTCGCCAAAACGGACAATACAGCCGTGAGCATGAGCCACTTCAGTTGCAACTCGCTTGATGAGTTCCAGTGATTTAACACCACTCTCCCAGTCGAAGAAGCGCAATGTACCTCCAATATAGACAGAATCAGGAATAACATTCCATGTCTCACCACCTTGGAATTGTGTTATGCCAAGAGTCACCAGTTTGGTAATGTCTCTCTGATTGTTCCAGGCAATGGAGACAGCGTTGAGAATACTTGTAGCTGCGAAGATTGGGTTAACAGAGAGATCGGGGCGCGAAGCATGCCCACCACGTCCGAAAACCTGCCAAGACAGCATGGCCATACCCGCCATAATAGAGCCGTCTTTAATGTAAATCTTCCCACTCGGGACATTTGAGGCCAAATGGTTACCATAAATGGCATCAAAGTGGATTCCTTTGATAGCAGCAATCATGGGACGAATGCCAGTATTTATCTCTTCAACTTCTTCGAAAAGAAAAACATACTTCCCTGTCAACCTGTCTCGCCAGTCGTTGAGAATCTTGATGGTTGTCAGCAAAATTGCCATGTGGCCATCGTGTCCACAACCTTGTGTAACACCCTGATTTTTTTGAGAGATAGGATTTCTGCCTACCTCCGCCATTAAGTGGGCTTTCCGTAACGGGAAGCCCATCAATATCAGTACGAAGCCCGATGGTTTTACCCGGCTTCTTAGTGTCAAGGATTGCATAAAAACCTGTACTACCAGCCACATCATGCATCTCAAATTCGCCTATTTCGGCCAGGTGCTTCTTCAGGTACTTTACCGTTTCTATTTCCTGTCCCCCTACCTCCGGGTAAAAATGCAGATGCCGACGGATATTACGCGTAAACTGATCATAATGTTGTATTTTGCGGAGAATCTCCTGATCAGATATCTTATTTGCTGCAAACATCCGTGCTACATTGATAAACGATGCTATGCAGACAAGTAAAGCAATGGTACTAGTTTGTTTCATAAGATGTTGAATCTTTGCTTATATTGTTCATTAACATATTGATCCACCCATTGATAGAACTCTGTTGTTTCGCGCCCAGCCCGACCGTTCTTCCGAAGCGTTTCAATAACCTTTTTAGCACGATAGAAAATCTCGTCTTCTATAGGCTCTATTTGTTGTAAAATACCTGTTCCAGCATGGTTGATAAGACGGGCCAGATTGATATAGTCAGCCCCATTTCCTCGTTTAATGGGGAAGAGCTGATCTTTCAATTTGAATCCTGCATCAACCAGTGTGGCATGCCCCGTGCTATTGCGCGTAACAATTTGTGGAAGATCATTATCAGATGTTATCCAGAGAGGAATGGCTGGCGTAGTAAGTGATGAACCTGGTATCGTCCAAGCTATTGTAAGACCAGGGTCTTCACCTGGGCGCACACCTTGAATGAGTTGGGCAGAAGCGGTGTGCCAACGAGGAATAAAATCCCGGAAAGGGAAATAGACAGGCTGGGAATCGTCTTGGGGCGCAAAATCCCAAAGATTCAGACGAGTCAAACCATGGGTAAGCATGCGTGTCACTTTGCGAATGATGGGTTCAAAGTCAAGGTTTTCCTCAAACCCAGCACGCGTCATATAATCCTGTATGGCCAGATAGCGCTCTATGCCCTGGTCTAATGACCTGTCACCAGACATGCCGTGATTGGTACGTATGATAAAACCATAAGGAGCCTGATTAGGGTCATTGGCATCAAATTTTACATAACCATTATTCCCCGTCTCGTAGTAACAAATTCCTCCTTGTGCATCAAGTACGGCAAAATTGGAATTGGAGTGCAATGTGCCTTTAGCTTGCTTAATACTATCTAACAAATGGTCGAAATCGGAGAGTGTGGCACAAGACTCTAGGGCCTTGTACATCAAATTGCCATCTTTTTCGTCACCATTAGGACGCTGACGACCTGGTTGTTGACGTCCGTTTAGATTATAAGCTGCAGTATTTGCAATGGCGAACCCTGCTTCGTTATGGCCTGACCACACGTTTTGGTTCAGTGAATCCTGGCGCCCTACAATGGCTAAGAATCGATACTTTCGACCTTGTACTATGACGACAAGATTATCTTGATTGGGCGTATCACGATTCTTAAAAATATAAGGACGTCCGTCTGGGGTTACTTTTCCTGAAACAATAACACTGGTGCAAGCATCAGCAGGAGCAACACCTATTAGAAGTGCTGCACCAATAATCAAACAATCAATGACAATTTGAAGTTTCATCGTTCTTTAATATTTAATTGCCTTCCAATCTTTGGGAATCTGGCTGAGAATAAACTGACGAATATCTTCGTTACCTTGCTTCAGATCATCTTTACGAACATAAATCATATGACCACTGCGATAACCTTTGAAAATAAAGCGATCTTGAAACTTTCCGCCACGGTCTATTTGCCAAACGTTGTATTTTGCATTAAAATAATCGCATCCGCCATCATAATAGCCTGATTGGACAAGCACCTTCAAATCAGGATTTTGTGAGAGGGCACGCCCCAAATCTTCACCCGTGTGATCATTATCACGATTCCAAGGAGAGACATTGCCGAAGATAAGATATTCCACATCGGTTTTATAATTCAATTTATTTATAACATACCAGTTATAAGCTGTTGAGAAAGCACGATTCCATGTTGAGAACTCAGCACTATAATCAGGATTTTCACCTGAAGTCTGGATATCACGACCTGTATAGCGAGAATCGAGACGTCCAATATGAAGGTCGCGACTACGCAACACTTCTTTCCAATAAAAGCGCGTAGGGATAATCAAATTGTGATTCAACACTTCTTGTTGGCTAATACCAGAATAACGTGCTACCTTTGCAGCTATCTCTTTTCTGCGAGCTTCTGGTAAAGCACCACCCCAGGCTAATGCAGGAATATATTCATCGACTGTAAATTTCTCCACCTCAGGTAAAATATCGTCAAGATCTTTATTTTGAAGGTCTGCATTCAATGCTTTGTGATACCAAGATGTGGCAGTCATATATGGTTGTGTGAGTGCCCGACGGTTGATACTACGCGAATCAATACCCAGTTCTGTTGGCGACAACAGGATTACACCATTGACATATATCCAGTGTTTTTGCTGAAGACTATAAGTGAGTCCTGATGCTCGAGTCGTGCCATAGCTCTCACCTATAATAAATTTAGGCGACTCCCAACGGTTATGGCGATTGATAAAGTTTTTTACCCAATCGCTGATATAATCTATATCTTCATTCACACCAAAAAAAGTAGATGAACTCTTTGAACTACTGTTCTGCCTGCTTCCACGACTTGCTCCTTGAGAAGGTGTTTCAGTACTTTCCTTTGCTTCTTTATTTACCTTTATGGCCCTTGAGAAACCCGTGTTTACAGGACAAATATAGACAATATCTGCAACATCAAGAACAGAGTAAGAGTTATCGTGGATACCATAAGGCTGAATCACCTGCCCCTCATCATCAAGATTAAGTAGTACAGGCCCTGTATATCCGATTTCCATCCAAAGTGATCCTGAACCAGGACCGCCATTGAATGAAATGAGAAGCGGACGATGGGCCTTGTCTTTTACCCCATTCTTTTCGTAATAGGTGTAATTGAGACCTGCGATTATATTACCGTCCTTGTCCCATACCGGCTGATGACCAATAGTGGCTGAGTAAGAAACATTCTGCCCGTTGAATACTGCTTGATGTTGTGTAGTAACAGCATCTTCAGGGTCAATTTTCTCTTGAGCTATTGCTTGCCCAATGAAGAGGCAGGAAAGAAGTGATAATAAAAATCTTATTTTCATTTGTAATCTGTTTTTGTAGTTTTACTTCTTAACAACGCGATAGTCTAAAGCAGGCTTGCGATCACCCAGCAATGGGACATATTTGAAATCAGGTCCTGTTGCCTGAAGAAACTCCTCTTTTATAGCAGAAAGGAGTTTGGGGTCTGTCAATATGTCGACCGCTGTCAACGCAAAGACTTTACTTGCCACCAACAATCCCTTTGTGCCAATTGTCGAACCGTCTGCTGCAACGTTTTGCCAACTATGTCCTGGACTGCCTGGTACAAATGTTGCAGCACCAAAACTTGCCAATGGAACCACCCACGAAACATCACCGACATCACTAGAACCACCGCTTCCTTCTTCGGCGAATTCTGCTAGGGGCTGAACCTTAGCAGCTGCACTAATAATAGAGTCTGGGGTACCTGTAACACGAATCAATTCTTCTGCAAATTTGCGCTCACGCTCATCATAAATAACGCCTCCTACTGTCTCTAGATTCTTCTGGATTACTTTGGAAAGCGTCTTGTTATGTAAGCGCTCATAGGTTCCGGCTACAATCTCTTTTTCCAAACGTGTCTGCGTGCCTTTAGCAGCACCAACTGCAGCGGAGTCTATCCATTCTGTCAAGTTATTAAGGTCTGTACGTTTAGGACTACGGATATAATAAGAAACACGGGCGTATTCTGGCACAACATTTGGCGCGAAGCCGCCATCAGGTATTACATAGTGGATACGCGATGAGGTAGGTACATGCTCACGAAGCAAATTCACCATATAATCAAGGGCCTCTACCGCATCAAGAGCCGAACGACCTTTCCATGGATTTCCTGCCGCATGGGCTGGCTTACCGTAATATTTATAGTCGACCATAACCATTGCCGTTCCCCCATTTGTAGAAACAGCATTCACACTAGACGGATGCCAATCAAGAACGACATCAACACCTTTGAACAAACCCTCGCGCACTAAGTAGACCTTACCAGCACCACCTTCTTCTGCTGGTGTACCATACACTTTAATAGTGCCGCTATGCTTATTCGCTGTCAGCCATTTGCTTATTGAAACGGCTGCTGCCGATGAGCCAACACCAAAAGTGTTATGTCCGCAACCCTGGCCAGGAGCACCTTCCTTTACAGGCTTTCGATAAGGTACGGTGTCTTGCGAGAGTCCTGGCAGTGCATCAAATTCTGCTAACAAGCCTATCACGGGACTACCTGAACCATACGTCGCAACAAAAGCTGTTGGCATGCCAGCCACCCCTTCTTCGATGGTAAAGCCATTTTCACGAAGATGCTGTTTTAGCAAACCAGAACTATTTGTTTCCAGAAAACCTAACTCTGGGTTCGACCAGATGGCTTTCTGAAGTTTATCATAAGTCTCAAAATTACCGTTCAGATAATCAATTGCAACCGTAGCCTTAGAATTAGCTTTTACCTTCTTTGCGGCAGTGACACTACTGCCGAAGAGAAGTCCGGACAGCAGCAATAATCCTGTAATCTTTTTCATTTTTCTTATATCTTATTTGTTACTTTTCAATTTTGGATGCAAAGGTACTGTGATTTATATGTCTCTACAATCCCTTGTTTATGGTATTTGGAATACCACATGTTTGTTGAATTTATAATTGGAATGAGATGTTGGTATAGATATTACGACCTTTTTGAGGTATATGATTCCAATCAGAATAGGTGGAGTAATACTTGTCAAACAGATTGTCTACACCCAAATGTACATTAGTATCAACCCGACCTATTAGGAAATGATAACCTATATTACAATGGAAAATACTATAACTTGAAATCGGTGTCTCACCATATTTTTCACTATAATTGTTATGGCGACTGACGAGATTTGCACCAAACTCTGCCTCTAGGTCATTTAATTGAAGCTTAAACTTCCCTGAATAAGAAAGTGGCGCAATGAGTGGCAAACGTGATTTCGTACTTTCCCTGCCATAGCTGTAACTTAACCTATTCTCCCAATGAAGCCAATAGATTGGATTAATATTGAAAGATGCTGTGATGTTCATAATTTGAGCATGATTCAGATTTTGGTAAATCTTTACTCCTGCAGCGCCAATTGTCATATGTGATAATCTGGTATCTGGAATTCCTATGATATAGTTACTGAAAAAAAATATATTTGTTTCTGCACTGGCTTCGATAATTGAATTGTTCCACGAAACAGAAGCATTCATCTCAACGGCACTCTCCTTTTTCAAGTGAGGGTTGCCAATATAATCATAACGATCGAAAGTGTTATTGAGAAAGTAGCCGTATGCCTCTGTGACAGAAGGGGCACGGTTACCATAACCCGTACCTACTGCCAGTTTCCAGTCTTTATGCCGATAAGCATAACTAACTGCTATACGCCCAATAACATCTTGAGCAGTTCGCTTCATAGAAGGGAAATAAATACTTAAAGCCCGGAAGCCTTCATCGTTGTTTATTCTCTGATTCTGCCAAGATCCTTTTATTGATACTCGTAAAGAATGCTTTTCCCCTATACTAATATTATCAGAGAAGGAGAGACCAGTGTTGAAAGTTCCAACATCAGGCCAGGTAAGCATATACATGGGGGCTATACCATCTACATACATTGTCATATCAGCAAAAAGCGTGTTGTAGTAAGCATCATAATTCAATTGATACTGATGATGATTGCTACTACCTTGCAATAAACTGTAAAGTCCTACGGTACTGCTTTTACCTGGCATATCCATGTGTATTTGAATGTCAGGACGATGTGTATCATCCATATTATGTGTTATATGGTTATAGTACGCTTTAGTTTCCCAACGATTAAAGAATCTTTGCAGATTTTCTCTGCGATAAGATAGTGATGTTATGATACCTGTGGCATCGCTGACATCCATATTTAGTGCGGGGTATCCTACATCAGTAGCTCGATCGAAGATGAGCGTACCCTCCAAAATGTGATTATCTATAGGTTGCCAACCAAGGTTAAGGAATGCATTCACTTTCCTAAACTGGGAAAACTCTATTTCTTTTCTGCCACCTGCATTGTAGTTGTTTGCATGTCTGTAAAACAAACCTAAATTGCTATAAAACCGCTCCCTCGAAAAAGCAGCATCAGCGCCATAGGTCTGTAAGTGTCCATTGGTTTCATAACCTGCAGTAGCATTATATTCTTCTGATGCCTCATTGAACCCAATTTTACGCAATTTCAAATCGATGCTGCCACCAATATTGCCTGTTGCCTGAGGATTCCCGTCGAGGCCGGCATCGAGTCTGATGCGTTGCAGATTACCACTTTCGACATAAGATGTTATAGGATCCATTTTGTCTGTACAGGCATAAAATATCTTCATACCGTCAATCGTGGTAGAAAGGCGTTCTGTAGCCATGTTATTAACGATTGGTTCCCATGCATAAGAACCACGTTTTACCATATTTACACTATGGAGCTGTAAGAGATGCTCTTCGATACTGGCTGCACGTCCTTTTCCAGCCACTTTACGACTAATGCCCACGGCAGAAGTGACAGTTACCTCACTAAGCATTTCCTCGCTAGCAATGGAATCAATGGAATCTTTCTGGGCAAAAGCAGGGACAGTCACTATCGACTGTCCCAAACCAAAAATAAAAACTAACCTCAGTATTAACCTATTAATTAAGCGCATGCTCTATATTTTAAATTGAAATAGTCCAATATAGATTACTATAACCACTATTATCATTCTCACCACCTGCTACTATATTTCCGTTCTTATCTTTCACGACCAGATGGATATTCCAAAGACCTGTCATCGACAAGTTTAGCCGACCTTCGTATATACCAGACTCTTGACGTATTAAAGGTTCATTGCCTGGTGATGAGTGATTGCCCATATCTGGCATCGTTGGCGTATGCTCTATGACAAATTCTTCCGATGCATCGTAATAAGGCAACACCTTATTTTCGCCTGTGCGGGATATATATGCCTGAATGGTGTTTATTCCTGTCTGGAAATTCTCGGCATTGACAAGTGTAAGATAATAGGTGCGGTCAATCAACTTAAATGATTTGATCCATGTATTTCCCGAAGGCTGGGCAACGACATTAAAGCGAAGATTCTCAGTCTTTCCTACAGAACCTTTAACACTATAGTTGAGCGAAAGCTCCCAGAAAGAATTTTCGTCAGATGCCATCAGAGGCGCAAACCATATTTTATAAACAGGCAGACCGTCTATCTTGCTGAAGCTATTGGCCGTGGGGGCACTGTGCTTCATGCCCATAGCACCCATTGTCATAACTGGAACAAAATCACTTATCTGTATATCTTTTACATGCTGATTTGTCGCAGTCTTCTCAACAGCAAATAGCAATTCTGTGTAGCCGACACGCAAAGTGGCATATCTGGCATAGACCCTGATGGTATACTTTTCGAATATGATGCCCGACAAGTCGTCTACCTCTTGATAGTCTGCAAAGAGGCGACGCATGGCCAATTCGTCGTCATAGCTACAGCATTCATCATCATCTTCCGGAATATTTATGACCAGAGGGGAATCATCGGGATCCTCAGAATTATTGCCGCATGATGCAAACAGGGCAGTACCTATAAATAGAAACACATAAATATATAATGACTTTTTCACAATTCATTTCTTGTTTTTACCAGTTCTGACAATTCTTGCTTCGAAAATTTGTGGACCATCTTTAAAGAGGTTATACATCGGACATACCTTCTCAACTGCCTCTAGAAGTTCTTCTATACGCTGTTTGTTTTCAGGTGACTTTACATGAAGTGTGTAGTGTATGTCTGTCGGATAATCGTGTACCTGCTCAAAACCATTGCGACCAGCACGGGGATCCCACTTGGCTTCAACAGAAAGAGCTAATGAATCTAAAGGTATATTCAACTGAGCTGCCTGACCTTCAGTAATATGAGTGATACAAGTAGCCAATACACCCAACAGGTTTTCACGTGATGTCATGCCTGTATTTGAGCCACCCAGATATTCCGGGTTGTCATGAAGTATAAGATATTTACCGTTGACTGTTAATTCACGTACGCCATTGCTCAAGACGCGGACTATAGGGCCGGTCTGTTCTTTACGCTCGCGCCTTGACAGTTCTTGCCCTGCTTTTAGCTGCTTGCGCAACTTTTCTGCTTGTTGTCTGCTTGCCTGCTGGGCCTGGCGCTTGCCCTGCAGATATTCGCGTAGGCCGGCTAACGTATTAGCCTTCCGGCTTTTAGGCGATGGCTGGAGATCGATGTCATGAGTTAACTCTATTGCTTTCTTGATAAAGTTGACTACGGGAGAATTGGCTTCTGCTAATGCTGTCAATTTTTGCAACTCTGCATCTGTGGCAGGTGTATCTATGTAGACCGTGTAGAGAAAGTTACGTGGATAATATACGCGATCTGTCTTCTCTGTGTCAGGTCTACCATGGAGTTCTATCGACAGCGAGTCAATGGGAATACCCAGCAGAGCAGCTTGATTCAGAAAGCTGTCAGCAAGGTCAGAAGCAAATACAGCCTGGGCCGTTGTAGGTGTATCTACACCTGAGTCCTGCCCACCATGACTATACCCGCAATCACCTAAATAGTGGAAGCGACGAACCCGCAACTCGCGCTGTCCACCCCGGTTCTTTGCCACAGCCTGTACGCGGAGCGTCACGGGCTGCAACTCAGAAGCGGGTAGACTTTGCCACTGTAGCAGGGCTGCGCGACGGTGTAGCAAGTGCTCACGAAGGGTGACGGCATTCTGCGCCAGTCTCTGCTTGACGTCAGGGTTCACGAACACCGATTGCGGGCCTTGCTGGTCGGTATACTCGACATATTGTGCTTGGGCTTGGATTCTGACAGTCCATACGACTGCCAGCACCAATACCACTTTCAAACTATTGTTCATCATTGTTAATGTTTATGATTTCCTAAATTTCTTATTACTCAAAATCAGCATACGGATTACTGCCTGTCTTCGACTCGTCGTAGCCATCGTATCCCCAGTTTTGCCACAAGCCCTCCGGGTTGATTTCACGTTGTGCCTGGGGGATAGGATAGCGATAGTGTGCAAATGAAATCGTCTGTTTATTGTACTGAGGATCTTGGGCAACAGTTGAATTCTTGATGGTCTTTACTAAAATACGCCAACGCACTAAATCAAGCCAATGCTTCTGCTCATATACGAATTCCCACTCACGTTCCTGGCGCAATGCTTTGGTAAAACCAGCATAGTCAAGCCCTGCTGGCAGATCGTGAGCAGAGGGTTGGGTAACGGGGAAACTTTTGAATGCACGACGACGTACTTGGTTAATTGCTTCATAAGCCTCTGAGTTTGGCTGGTGATCACGCTCATTGATAGCCTCTGCTTTTACAAGAAGTACCTCAGCATAGCGCAAAATAGTGCGATTGATGTTGCGATTATTGGAAGATCCGTTGGCATCACTTGCATCGATATATTTACGGAAACGAGGTAATGCAAAATGGTAGTACTTACCTGTCTTATCGTTGTAGAGGCTATCGGCAAATGATCCATCCTTACGCTGATCACCCTCTTCATAACTATCTTCGATATCGCGATTCGCAGGTACAACATGAGGTAGTGCATCACTGAATCCGCTTGAGAAAGCACAGTGACAGAGGTGGTTACCACCTGTTCCATCTGCAGCAGAACCCGTATTATGTTGTGTGGCGAAGATGCTCTCCTTACCGTTTCGGTTGTTATTATCCCAATTGGCCAGAAACTCTTCCTCCAGTTCATAGCCCGTCACATTGTTGGCTGCTTCAACGGCAAGGTTGAATTTCTCCTTACGTTGTGCGTCGGTCAAAGTGGGAGAAACCTGTCCCCACGTGAGATAGACTTTTGAGAGTAGAGCCCAGGCAGCTCCACTGGTGGCTCTGCCTAAATCAGAATTGCCATAGGATGCGGGCAGCTTGGCGGCAGCCTCTGTAAGGTCGGTCACAATCTGTGTATAAACATCGTCAATAGGTTGGCGACTAACACCCGTTCCTTCTGAATTGTGGAGCACAATGGGAACTTCACCCCAAAACTGCACGGCATAATTAAGATAATAGGCACGCAGGAACTGAGCCTCACCTACAACCCGTTGCTGAATAGAAGCCGAAATCTTGCTATTACCAAGGACATTGTCAACCACATCATTGGCATTAGTGATACCTTTATAGAGGTCACTCCACATACCTACAATATAGGAGTTAGTAGCATCCCACTTCAATAGACCAAGCAAACCACCTCCTCCATTTGGATTTTCGCCAGAGATGGTAGTCTCTGTTACGAGGTCGGTCATGTAGCCAAAAGCGGTACTCTTACCTACATTCACCTGATATACTGAATTTACAAGTGCGATGGCATCTGCATCTGTGGCAGGCAGATTGCCTTGTGCAAGACTAGACAATGGTGTCTGGTCTAAACTGTCGCCGCAAGATACTAAGGCGGCTGCTATGACGATGTTTAACAAATAATTCTTCATAATTATATCTATTTTACTTTTTTACCTTTTTTTAGAAGTTGAGGTTTACGCCGAAGGTATAAGTGCGGGCTGTCGGATAAGCACCGGCATCAACACCACTGGCCACTTCTGGATCGTAGCCCTTATAACTGGTGATCGTAAAGAGGTTTGTGGCAGTAGCAAACACTTTGATACGTGTCTGTGGTGCTTTCTGAAGACGAATAGGTAACTGATACGTCAGTGTGATGGTCTTCAGGCGCAAATAACTGCCATCTTCAACGTAGCGACTATCTAAGTAGTTTGTGTAATTACTTGAAGAGAATGCTTTGGGAACCGAGGTTGAAGGGTTATTATCCGTCCAACGGTCGAGCAATACTGTAGATCCATTATAGCTGGTGCTTGGCGACTCTAAACGCTGACGAAGGCTATTATATATTTCGTTGCCCTGAGAACCTTGGAAAGCAGCAAAGAGGTTCCAGTCCTTATAGCGTAAAGTGGTAGAAAAGCCATAAGTAAAGTCTGGCTGGATACTACCGAGTATGACACGGTCTGATTCCTGAGTCACCTGACCATCATTGTTCTGATCAACAAACTTGGCGTCTCCATATTCAACAGAAGGTTTTGGTGATGGACTTGGTACTGTAGAAAGATTATCGCCTTTCTGTACGATACCGTCAAACTGCCAACCATAGAAAGAACCGAGGGGCTCTCCTTCCTTGATAATGGTTGAACCACTGATGATATACTCGAGCGGACCAAGATTTGTTACTTCATTTTTATTATGGGCAATATTGGCAGAAAGATCCCAAGAGAAATTCTTTCGCTGGATGATGTTGGCGTTGACAGCAAACTCTATACCTTTGTTCGACACATTACCGATATTCTTCAGCTGGCTTGAGAATCCTGTTGTCTGCTCTACTGGGATAGACAGCAGCAAATCGCTGGTCTTCTTATAATAGGCATCAAACACAAAGTGCAGGCGTTCCTTAAGGATAGAGAGGTCGAAACCTACATTATAGGCTGCAGTAGTCTCCCATTTTAAGTCAGGATTCTCCAGATTGTTACGTACATAGCCTGTGTTCCGGCTTCCTCCAAAATAATAACTTGATGTTCCGTACGTAGCGAGAGAACGGTAGTCGCCAATCTCCTGATTACCAACAGTACCCACACTCGCACGTAGTTTCAGTTCATTAATCAGCTTCTTTCCTTTAAGGAAACTTTCTTCATCTACGTTCCAGGAAACGCCAAGTGAGGGAAAGTAACCCCAACGGTGGTTCTTGGCAAAACGGCTTGAACCGTCGGCACGCAGCGTTGCGGTGAAATTGTAGCGTCCTTTCAGTGTGTAGTTGATACGACCAAGCACGGAATGCAGTGTCGAACGACTGGCACCTGTAGAAGGAGCCACGAGCAACGAACCACTTTGGAGGCTGTGATAACCCAAGGTCTCGTTGGCAAAATCCTCTGATGTGGAAACAGCATACTCGCGGTTTGTCACCTGTGAGGTATAGCCACCCAATATATCGAAATGATGAATCCCGATCTCTTTGTTCCAGTTAAGGGTCGCCTCATACTGATAGACATCGAAACGACTATTACCTACAGTACCATATCCTCCCACAGTGATACCAGGTGATGAAACGCCTGGCGCAAAGAAATTCTGGGTCGTATTGACAATATTGGTTGAAGCCTGGAGTTTCAAAACCAATTCCGGGAGTATGCTCCACTTGGCAAAGGCACTTGCCAACAGATTGTTTGATTTGGTCTGTGAAGTGACATTTGTCAGGTCTGCGAGGGCATTAGGCGTAACATCGCCTTTTCGTAAATCGCCAATCTCATAAGGGTTTGAATAATTATACGAACCATCGGCATTGTAGATAGGTACAGCCTGAGGAATACGAAGTACATATTCGAAAGCATTGCTATTACCACCTACATACGACTGATATGAATTAAAGTCTGTAATACCATTCTGTTCACTTTTACTGGCTGAGATATTTACGCCAACAGTAAGAAACTGATAGAGGTCGCGCTCAAAATTAAGACGGCCTGCATAACGCTTAAAGCCAGTGTTTACGAGAATACCATCCTGATCACTGAAGTTTCCACTGATCAGATAGCGGGTCTTATCATCACCACCACTGATACTAAGTTGGTGATTCTGGGTCGTAGCTGAGCGCAGAGCTGCATCCTGCCAATCGGAGCCAGTTCCCCAAGAGGCTACTTGTGCAGCTGTAACACCTGAACTCTCCAGCAATGCTGGTGATGCTACTTCAAGGAACAGTTCTCCCCACTGCTGTGCATTGAGCAGATCAAGTGTCTTGGCAACCTTCTGCCAGCCGATAGAATATTGATACTCAATATTCCTACGACCTTTCTTACCACTCTTAGTAGTCACGATGATAACACCATTGGCACCACGACTACCATAGATGGCGGTAGCCGATACATCCTTAAGAATCTCAATGGATTCAATATCGTTTGGATTGATGGCTGACAAAGGATTAAAATCGTTAGTAGCATGGCTGACACCTGTACTGGTGGCATCATTACTATTATAGACCAATACACCATCAATGACGTAAAGTGGTTCGTTTCCGCCAGTTATCGAGTTACCACCACGGATACGGATGTTATTAGTGGCACCAGGCAGACCACTACTTTCAGTCACGTTCACACCAGAGACAGCACCACCCAACAGATTATCGAATGAGGTAACAGTCTGATCTAAAAGATCCTTATTAACTGTTGTGACAGCACCTGTTAATTGTTTACGCTGTTGGACACCATATCCCACTACCACCACCTCATCAAGACGATTGGCATTATCTATCAACTGTATTTCTACTGGCTCCTCAAAGTCGTACACATCAACGTCGAGGATACGGTAGCCTACATATTCCACTCGGAGGGTGAGCGGAGCCTCTACTTTCGTCTGCAGTGAGAAGTTACCATTGTAGTCAGTAACTACACCTTGCCCCTTTTCACTCTTCACGATGACTGATGCACCTATTAATGACTCTCCAGAACGGGCATCAGTGATATGACCTGTAATCAGATTTTGGGCAATAGCCCACAGTGGAGCGAGTGCAAATCCTAAAATCAACAATCTCTTTTTCATAAAACCTTTTGTTTTTGCGCATGACTTTGATAAGGACAGTCTTTGGGGACCGTCCAAACCATGCGGAATTTACATTACTAACTAACTACTAACTGAATTATTTCTGTGCGGTAAAAACAGTCTTTACCTTATCTATTTGTACCTGTGTTACTTTGTTATCCAAATTCAGCAATCCAAACTCGTGGTTATACTTTACACCATTAGTGAGAACCCACTGCATGAACTGGTTCACTGCATCGTCGGCTCCATTAAAAGACACACCAACCTTCTCAATGGCCACTTCCGACACTTTGCTATTCTCCAGGATACTGATCACTTCGTCGAGTGTGGCCTTGTCAGAGAAACTGTCTTCCAGATTCTTCTTCACATCGATGCTAATGAGTGTCAGATCACTCTTGATATGACGGCTCTGAAGGTCGAAGATATTGGGCAGGGCATTGAACGATACACCCAGCGGATCCTTCGTCAAGGCGGTGTTCAGGAATAAATCATCACCTGAGATGCGCTTACCCCGGAAGTTGGCACTCTCCTCGCCGAAGTTGTGGGCGAACGAAGAGGCAACCGAAGTGGCATTGCTACCGCTATAGATGACGAGTTTTTCAAACTGCTTGATCTTTTTTACATCCTCGTCGAAATCGTCGTTGAGGAAATAAAGCTGCTTTAGCTTCTTCGAGTTCAGGTGCTTGCCTTCCAGCACTTTTGCAGCCTCACTGCCGCTGGCTGTGATAGGCAGCACGGCGAACTCTCCGAAATAAACAATGGTATGGCTAAAGTCTTCTGATTTTGCGTCTTGATTGTCGAATACGACATTCAGATCGATGTTACCCTGATTCTGACTGCTCTTGGCGATCTGGAACTCTACGCCGGGCTGTGTTTTTGCATATTCAGATATCCACTTCTCTACCAGTGGACGGGCAAATCGCGGTGCCTTTACATAGCGTACACCGCTGTTAGTACCATTACCTTCCGCCCAGACGTTGCTCAGTCCAAGGCTTAAAAACAATGCAATTGAAAATGCTATTCTTTTCATAATCGTTTTGTTTTATTTGTTCTTTACCTATTATTATATATACACTCCCTTTCATCGTCATTACCATCATACAGCAACAACAATCGTTTGACATCTGTCTACACATTCGCTCTTTCATAACCGTAATCTATTTTTTAATTCTGTTAATCTGTTATTATGTCTTTTCGACGGTGCAAAGGTACGGCGATTTCAGCACCCCCACAATCCCACTTATGGGGCATTCAGCATACCATATATGTGGTATTAGCCTATTTTATGGCAAAAAGATTTGCATTTTCGTTCGCTTAATCGTACCTTTGCAGTCGAAATTAAGAGTACGATGGCAATAGATAGTGCAATATTCCGCAGGAGTGAACTGTTGTTGGGCGACGAGGCGATGGCACGCATTGCCCGGAAGCGGGTGATTATCTTCGGTGTGGGTGGCGTTGGCTCGTGGTGTGCCGAGAGTCTGGTGCGCAGCGGCATCCGACAATTGACGATTGTGGACTCCGACCGTGTGTGCATCACCAACATCAACCGCCAGTTGATGGCGACGACGAAGACTGTTGGTCAGGTGAAGGTGGACGCCCTGAAGGAGCGTCTACTCATCATCAACCCTCTGGCAGAGATTACGGCTCTGCAGCAAATCTTTTCTGAAGAGACGGCCGACAGCTTCCAGCTTGACACTTATGACTATATCATCGACGCTATCGACTCACTGAAAGACAAGGCAGCACTTATCCTCCTGGCTTGTCGTACGAAGGCCAAGTTCTTTTCTTCGATGGGAGCAGCACTGAAGCTCGACCCTTCCCGCATCAAAGTAACAGAGTTCTGGAAGGTGCAAGGCGATCCGTTGGCACGGGCGCTGAGAAAAAAATTTAAATCGCAGAAGCAGTTCCCAAAGCGCAAGTTCCAATGCGTCTATAGCGATGAACTATTGGAAAACAAAGGCCATAATGCTACTTGCGGTACCGAACAATGTATGTGTCCGAAAGCGAAAAATGGTCCAGGCGACCAAAGTCTCCTGAACCATGAATGGTGTTCTTCGAAAGCCCAAATCAACGGCACCCTTGCTCACATCACCGCCATCTTTGGTTTTATGCTTGCAGGATTAGTGATTCAAGATGCCACAACAGCCTAATCCTCTTTCACAATGGGATAGAGCTCGATGAACTCACCTTGATGGTTTTGCCCGTCGTTGATGAGCTCGGCAAACTTCTGGCCGACGGTTTCGATATCGTGGAAACCTGGGAGGGACATATTGCCGTTGAGATCGGTAGTGGTGGGACCTGGGTGTACGGAGAAGATTTCCACAGGGATGTTGTTCTGCTGGAACTCAACAGCCATCACACCCATCATCGCGTTCTGAGCTGCTTTACTGGTGACGTAGGCCAGCGGATGCCAGTAGGGACTGATCTCTGAAGGCACAGTAATGTTGACGATACGACCGCTGTTCTTGGCAATCAGAGGGACGAGTGCCTTGGTGAGGGCAAAGGTGCCGATGAAGTTCACATCGAGTGTCTCGCGGATGACGCTGATTTCCGTATGCTCACTATCCACACTCATATCACCCGGGATACCAGCATTGTTGACGAGCAGGGACAACTCAGGATACTTCTCTTTGATCTCCTTGGCAGCCTCATCAATGTTAGCAAGGTCTTTCAATTCGATATTCACCCAGCCTAACACATCAATGCCCTGAGACCTCAATTCCTCAATGGCGCTTGAAGCACGCTGTTCATCGCGTGCGCCGATAATCACCCGCCAACCACTGAGGCCGAGATGTTTGGCAATTCCATTTCCGATGCCCTTATTGGCACCTGTTACTAAAACAATCTTTTTTCCCATTTTCTTCTAGTTTAATGTTTTGCGGATGCAAAGGTACAAACAAGTGTGCTAATAAACAAAAAATTAACGCTGTATTTTATAAATGTATCTCTTTGTCGACCACTTCACCATTCTGAATCTTGAAAGAATTCAGGTGAACACCTTCAAAAAGCGATAGGATGGCATAACGGATGGTGGGATCATTTGCCAGACGGAGGTCTTCCTGCGAAGGACGCGAGGGCGAGGCTGGATGACTATGCCAATTGGCGAGAATCTTCAGCCCTTTGCTTCGAGCATATCTCAGGGCAGCAAACTGGTCCTTGGGTGCGAAGGAAAAGTGTTCTGGCGAGTGGTCGATATTCTCCATCCAGTAGTGCTCTGTCACGACATCACCGTCAGGGCCGCTAGTACCCAGCAAGTAACCGCACGTCTCGTTGGGTGCGTCCTGCCGGGCTTGGCTAACTAATTTATCAACAATATCCTGTGGTATCTTCATTTTTCAATGCATAATTATCGTTCAATGTTTCAAATCACACGCAGCCTGTTCGTAGTCTATCAGGTGGTCAATGGTGGGGTTCGTGCCACAGATGGCGCATGAGTCGCGATGCTTTACAGGCACCGTACGGAACTGCATGGTCTTGGCATCGAAAGTGAGCAGACGATTTGTTAATAACTCACCAATACCCGTGAAGTATTTCAATGTCTCTGCAGCCTGGATGGTCCCCAGCATACCTGCGATAGCTCCCAATACTCCAGCCTGCGAGCAGGTAGGTACAGCACCCACAGGAGGCGGTTCTTTAAACATGCAACGGTAACAAGCCGTGCCTGGCAGATGGGTGAACGTCTGGCCGTTGAAACGCAGGATACCACCATGTGAGAAAGGCTTCCCCGCCATCACACACGCATCGTTGATGAGGAACTTCACAGGGAAGTTGTCTGTACCATCGACGATAAAATCGTATTCCTTGATGATGTCGAGTGCATTCGACGAGTCAAGAAACTCGTAGTAGGTGTCCACCTTCACGTCGGGGTTGATGGCCTTGATCTTCTCTTCGGCACTCTTCACTTTCGGCACACCCACGTCCTTAGTGAAGTGGATGACCTGGCGCTGCAAGTTCGAGAGATCCACCACATCGGCATCCACAATGCCAATGGTACCGATGCCTGCCGCAGCGAGATAGAGCGACACTGGAGCACCCAGCCCTCCGGCTCCCACCACGAGCACACGCGCGTTCATTATCTTTTCTTGTCCCTCTACACCTACATCCTGCAACAGGATATGTCGCGAATAACGCTGTATCTGCTCTTCTGTAAAGTCAATCATATAGATCCTCCTCCCATGAAATACAGGAAATCGACCTTGTCGCCTTCCTTGAGTTGAATACTCTCCCAGTCCTCTCGCTCGGCAAACTCTTCATTCACCTGCACGCTGACCATTTCTGGCTGCTGTACATCGTTCTGCTGAATCAGCTCACTTACATTGAGCGGCAGGCTTACTTCCTGCGCGTCTCCATTTACATAAATCTTTGCCATAATCATTTGAGTTTGAATCTGGGTGCAAAGGTACGGCGATTTTCACGATGCTACAATCCCATAGGAATGGTAAATCGCATACCATATCATGGGTATGCAAAATGCCGCGAATAAGTGATTGTGGGAGTGCCAAAACCGCCGTACCTTTGCAGCGTGATTCAATCACAGTGCGAAGTCAGGCTGCACCTCGGCATAGAGCAAGTTCTCAGCACCCGATTTGCATTGACTTTGCCACCCAGACTCAAACGCATAAAAATATGGCAGAAAACAAGAAACTAAGCATCATCGCCTTCAGCGGCGATTTCGACAAACTGACAGCAGTATTTACATTAGGTACGGGCGCGGCAGCTGTAGGGTACGAGGTGAACATCTTCTTCACCTTCTGGGGCCTCGACGCCATCAAGCAGAAACAGGGCCGAAGCTTTACCGGAGGCAACTGGCTGACGAAGATCTTTGGCTTCATGATGGGCGGTCTGAAAGCCACTCCCACGAGCCGCTTCAACTTCCTCGGTGCAGGGCCGAAGATATTCCGCTACTTGATGCGCAAGAACAATGTGGCAACGCTCGAAGAACTCGTTGAGGCCGCGAAGGCCCTCGGCATCAACCTCTATGCCTGTGAGATGGCGATGCACGTACTCGGTCTGAAGAAGGAGGACTTCATCCCTGAAGTGAAGGATGTGCTCGGCGTGGCTTCCTTCCTCCATCTCTCCGAAGGTGGACAGACATTATTTATTTAAATTGGTAAGGATATGGCAACAAAAGTATTAGACATCACGAAGGAGCATTGCCCGATGACCTTCGTCAAGACAAAGATTGAACTCTCAAAGCTCCAGCCGGGCGATATTCTCGAAGTACTGCTTGCTGAGGGCGAACCGCTCGACAACGTTCCCCGCAATGCCAAGGAGCAGGGCTACAACGTCCTCTCTGTAGAGCATGTAGAAGGCACTACACATAAAGTAACAATTAAGAAATAATACATTAATCATACATATTTAAACTCAAACGATTATGGCAGATTCTAATTTACAGCGCAGTGTGACCACTGCTACCGCCAGACGCCTGGCTACGACCACCAAGACCGCCCCACAGATGGGCAGTATCACTCCAAGACTATTGCTGAAACTCCTGCCTTGGGTACAGGTCTCTGGCGGAACATTTCGTGTGAACCGCACAAAAGTAGAACTTCGTAAGAATGACCGTCTGCCCATCCGGTATGTGAACGGCGTACCATCGTTCACGGCGAAGAACCTGAAGGCCATCCCTCTCTTCTCTGAGTTCGACGACGAGATTCTGAACCGCCTCGTGAGTTCGTTCGAGACCAAAGAGGTGGATGTGGACAAACTCTTCGTAGAGGAGGGCAAGGACAAGCAGCGCTTCTTCATCGTGGCGAGCGGACAGGCCGAGGTCATCAGCAAGGGTCCTCATGGCGAGGACCTGCGGATAGCTCTTTTGGGCGACGGTGAGTACTTCGGGGAGGCAGACCTGCTTGACGAGCAGGAATCAACGGTCAGTGTCCGAGCCATTACACCCACGGTGTTCCTTGGCCTGAAGCTGAAGGAACTCATCAAGTTTATTAAAGAGGTGCCTGATTTCCGCGAGACTTTCACCAAGGCTGTCGATAAGCAGTTGCGCCTGAAGGCATCGGTGAACGACAACGGTGAGAAGCACATCGATCTAGTGAGCGGGCACGAGGAGGACAACATCATCCCTGAGACCTACATCGATTACGAGGAGAATCCCACGGAATACCCGCTGAACACACTGCAAACCGTTGTTCGCGTACATACTCGTGTGAGCGACCTCTACAACAACCCCTACAACCAGCTCGAAGAGCAGCTGCGCCTGTCGATCGAGAGCATCAAGGAACGACAAGAGTGGGAACTTATCAACAACAAGAAGTTTGGTTTGCTGGCAGCTGCCAATCCCGCCTACCGCATCACCACCCGATATGGTGCGCCCACTCCCGATGACCTCGACGAACTGTTGTCACTCGTATGGAAGGAGCCAGCCTTCTTCATCGCCAATCCTCGTGCCATCGCCGCTTTCGAGCGCGAATGTACCTGGCGCGGCGTACCCCCTGTAACCACCGATCTCTTCGGCACGAAGGTTATCCTGTGGCGCGGCGTGCCCCTCATCCCGTCTGATAAGGTGGAGGTAGAAGGCCAGTACTTGACAGGTCGCGGCGTTGGCACGACGAAGATCATCCTCGTGCGCGTAGGCGAAAAGAACCAGGGTGTCATTGGGCTGCACCAGAGCGGTATCCCTGGCGAGATAGCACCTTCGCTCTCTGCCCGTCTGATGGGGCTCGACAAGTTTGGCGTGGCCTCATATCTGCTCACTAAGTACTTCTCGCTGGCCTCACTGACCGACGATGCCATCGCCGTGCTCGAGAACGTAGAGGTGGGTTATTATCATGATTATCAGCACAGGAACAAAGTCGAGAAATAAATGATCAGTATATCAGAACTAAATAGCTTCCCTGCACAGAACGGCGGATCGCTGGCTCTGCTGAAGGAAATCGCACAAAGATACTGCCCTGAGGAACTGCAGGCAGAGCGTAAGGCGATATGGCCTGACGAACAGCTGAGCCTCTCGGAGCTGGAAGCAGGATTCAGACAGCTTCTGTCTGGAGGCAGTGGCTATGGCGAACTTCCTTACCTTGGAGATACAGATGTTCAGACGAACACCATTCCTCATGAGGATGGATTCGGCATCGGCATCCCTGAGACGCAGAAACTGCGCGATTTGCACTACGAGGAGGCTGACACGCTGAACTCGGAGCAGATCAAGCACGACTTCCCTGTGCTCCATCAGAAGGTGAACGGCCACGACCTCGTGTGGCTGGACAACGGTGCAACGACACAGAAGCCGAATCAGGTGATCGATAAGATTTCGGACTACTACCGTACGTACAACTCGAACATCCACCGTGGGGCGCACACGCTGGCAGCCCGTGCAACGGATGCCTACGAAGAGGCTCGGGAGAAAGTGCAGCGGTTCATCAATGCTGCCACCAGCGAGGAGATCATCTTCGTACGCGGTACCACTGAAGGCATCAACCTCGTGGCACAGACCTACGGTCGCCAGTTCCTGACTCCTGGTGATGAGGTCATCGTCTCTGAGCTCGACCATCATGCCAACATCGTACCTTGGCAGCGTGTTGCTCAGGAACGTGGTGCCACCTTACGCGCTATCCCTACTGATCAGAATGGCGACCTCATCCTCTCTGAACTGGAACGACTTATCACGCCTCGGACCCGTTTTGTCAGCGTGGGTCATGTAAACAACACTTTCGGCACCATCAACGACGTGCAGCGCATCATCGACATCGCCCACGCACACCAGATTCCCGTGCTGATTGACGGTGCACAGTCGATAGCCCACACACCTGTCGATGTACAAGCCCTTGGTGCAGACTTCTTCGTATTCAGCGGTCATAAGATCTACGGGCCTAATGGCATTGGTGTGGTGTATGGCCGTAAGGAATTGTTGGATAAGATGCAACCCTGGCAGGGAGGCGGTAACATGATTAGGGATGTGACCATCGAGCGTACAGAATACAATGTACCGCCTGCCCGTTTCGAGGCTGGCACACCCAATGTGGCAGATGCCATCGGGCTGGGTGCAGCCCTCGACTATGTGAGCCATATCGGCATCCGCAACATCGAGCACCACGAGCACCAACTGACGGAGTATGCACGAGAGCAACTCGCCCAGATTCCTGGTCTGACGCTTATCGGCAATCCGAAGAACCGCGTGTCGGTCGTGTCGTTTGTCCTCGATGGCATCCCCGTCCCCGAAACAGGCACGTTATTAGACAAGGAGGGCATCGCAGTGCGTGCTGGCCACCACTGCGCCCAGCCCGCCCTCCGCGCTCTCGGCTACGAGATGAGTGTCCGCCCCACCTTCGCCCTCTACAATACTCGCGAAGACGTAGACAAACTTGTGATTGCAGTAAAAAAGATTATTGGACGATAAAAAAAGACTACGAATATCACGTCATCGCTTCAGCGCTTCTACAGAGCGTAGCGACTAAAAGAATCAAACGAATTGCCATGCGGATGAAATAATTCGTGTTATTCGTATAATTCGTAGTATAGAGACAATATGCAGTACGAAACGAAAATACTGACGACGAAGTATCAGAAGCCTGACATATACGGGTCATTGTCGATGCCCGTCTACTATACGGCGGCGTTTGAGTTTGAGTCTGCCAAGGCCATGGGCGACGCTTTTTGCGGTCGTTCCATGGCCCCGTCGTATGCCCGCATCGCCAACCCCACGACTAGCTATCTGGAGGAGCGTGTCAGACAACTGACGGGTGCAGCAAGTGTGACGGCTCTCAACACGGGCATGACAGCCATCCATTACGCACTGACTGCTGTCAGCGCAGCAGGACTCAACATCGTGGCCTCGAAACACCTGTTTGGCAACAGCGTCTCGCTGATTCGCGACACCTTGGGTAACTTCGGTGTGGAACCGCGCTTTGCCGATTTCACCAAACCAGAGGAGGTGGAGGCACAGATCGACGACAAGACCTGCGCCCTGTTCTTCGAGATCATCACCAATCCGCAGCTCTTCGTGGCTGATATCCTACAATTGGCAGACATTGCTCACAAGGCAGGCGTACCTTTGATTGCCGATACGACCATCGTACCCTTCTCCACCTTCCATGCAGTTGATTTCGGTGTAGACATCGAGGTGGTGTCGAGCACGAAGTATATCTCCGGCGGTGGTACAGGATTGGGCGGACTGCTCATTGACTACGGACAGTTTGACTGGAGCCAGGCCCCCTCCCCTGCCCTACAGGCACGAACCAAACGAGTGGGTAAGAAAATGGCCTTTACGGCCCGTGTAAAGACAGAACTCATCACAAACCTTGGTGGTCTGATGACACCTCAGGCAGCTTATATGGAGACCCTTGGCCTCGACACGCTCGACATCCGATTCCGTCGTCAGGCAAAGACCACGCTGTGGCTCGCCCGCCAATGCCAGACATTGCCAGAGATCAAGCGCGTGAACTATACAGGCCTTGAAGACAATCCCTTCTACGAACTCTCTCATAAGCAGTTCGGCCCGTTGTCAGGGGCTGTCTTCACCATCGACCTCGAATCGAAGGAAACCGCATGGGCATTCATCGACAAACTGCAGATAATCCGTCGTGCCACGAACCTTTTCGACCGCAAGTCGTTGGCCATCCACCCTGCCTCTACCATCTTCGGACTCTTTACTGCCGAACAGTGTGCGGAGATGTCTGTCCTCGATACGACGGTACGAATAAGTATCGGTCTTGAAGCAGGCATAGATCTGCTGGAAGATATCAAGACTGCGATTAAATGAAAACAGAGTGAGGCTCGCATCGACTCTGCCGGGCGTGGGCAGTCTCGACCGAAGGTCTGGCAGTCCGTGGAATGAAAAAGTGAAGAGGTGTCTCTTCACTTTTTCATTGATTACCAATCGTAATCCTCTACATAGTCGTCGAACATCACCTCCTCCGTCCATCCGTTGTCGCGGAACAACTTGCGGATCTTCTCTTGCAAAGCAGGCGGAATGAGACGCGTACCTTTGCGATACTCGAAGTAGTAGGTGCGGTTGGTCAGTCCGATGATTCCTAAGCGTACCGCAGGCTCCAAGCGTTTAGGCATATCGTCCGTAAAGGTGTGAGTCATGCCTTTGGCAAAGCGCACCTTCTGGTCGCTGCGATACATCGGACATTCAGTAGTCGCCACACCCTCGAAATGCGGATTCACACACCTGTAGGAACTATAGGCGTGAGGCATGTGCTGTCCTGCGAGCCATCGCAGACACTGGATGTGCAACGGACACGCATCAACATAACAAACCGTGTAGCCTTCCTTGGCTTTCTCAATCAATAATTCTTTTGCTATACTCATGATTTCTTTTGCTTTTTATTAGGTTTTTCTTCTGATGGGGTTAACCTCACTCATCTTTCCAAAAGTCCTTTCTACAAAGGGCTTGAGGCGAGTGAGGTTGAGTGGTTCTAACCTCACTTCAACCTCACCCGAACCTCACTTCAACCTCATTTCAATCTCATGCAGCCTTTCATGGAATTGTTAGTCGTAGCTACAAACGAGGCATAGCGGGGCCGGTCTTCCTGAGAGGCACCATGGATAGGGCGTCCGTTCACCTTGCCCTTGCTCAGCGTCTGTTTCAGCAAAGCATGCTGACTGGGACGGATGGCATCCAGCTCATTGTTGAGAGCACTTTGTGCCAAAGGTTTCCATAGAGGTCCGTTCTCACTTCTTCAATGCAAAGGTACAACATATTTTTTGCGGCTGCAAATTTTACGCTCCCAAAAGCAAGCATTTAGCAATTCAAATGAATCAAAATGAGGTTCGAGTGAGATTGAAGTGAGGTTGAAGTGAGGTTAAAACTTCCAATCTCACTCGCTCTAAACCCTTTCTACAAAGGTTTTCGAGCCATCAAAGTGAGGTTAACCCTAATAATCGCCTCATCCTTCGAGTACCCATATCTGCTTCATCAAGTACCGTATTTGCTTCATCAAGTACTGTATTTGCTTCATCAAGAACTTACGTTCACCTCATCAAGGAGCAGCCCTCCTCTCAATTAATGAAAACTATCAGTCCGAAGGGTTCAGACTCGCAGTCCGTAGAGAGCGGACTCACAGTCCGATAGGACGAACTAAACATTTTAAACAAACAAAGGAACTATGACGACATTGATGATGTGTGACCAATTGCTAAGGCTGTTACTTCTTTTTATCTTCCAAATAACGGCGCTTCTTTGCGCTTAAGGGCCGTGCCTCCTTGGCAGCTTTAGCAGCAGCTCTGGCAGCATTCTCCGCCTTACGTATCTTTGCAGCCGCCTGACTGGCCCGTCGCTTGCGGTCTCTGGCCTGGGCTATCTCCTTGCGCTTGGCTTTCTTCTCTTCACGTAAGGCCTCTTTGGCAGCATCTCTTGCCTCAATCTCCGCCTTGCGCTTGGCCATCTTATCCTCTTCACGGGCCAAGACTCTTGCCTGATACTCAGCGTTCGACAGCATCTCCTTACGGAAAGGTGTGGCGAGCATGTTCAGGGCCAGCTTCGTGGCTTTTGTCCTGACATAGCGCCAGCTTTTGCTCTCTGCCTGACAGAACACAGTGCCATCCGAGAGTACCGCTTTGGCGAACCCGCGCCTGCGCACTGGAGGTACGCCGATCAAGATCTGAGGTCTTGCGTGCTGCCATTACACTACACCCGCGACTCTGGCATCAGACATCGACAGATAACTCTTCGGAAGTCAAGCCTGTTATTTCCATAATGCTCTCTTCTGGAAGACCTTGTTCTTTCATCTTGCGGGCAATCTCCAGCGCTTTCTTGCGGGCACCTTCGGATATTCCCTCAGCTCTTCCCTCAGCTCTTCCTTCAGCCATTCCTTTAGCTCTTCCCTCAGCCATTCCTTTAGCTTTCCCCTCTTCATAGCCTTCCAGTTTCCCCTCACCACGTGCGGTAGTCATGGTGTTTTCAAGGATATGACGATCCATCCAGTAGCTTTCGTAAGCGCGCTGCTCCTCACGGCTCATCTGTATGATGACAAGCTTCTCGCGCGCCTCCTTCAAACCAGGGGCATCGGCATCGTCGGGTATGTCGCTGGTAGCAAGGAAATAGAGCCATTGGTCTAAGGGTACGCGCGACCAGCGGTTGAAATCGTTTACTTTCAGTATATAGTACTCTGGATATAGTTCATAGATGTCGCTCACATCGAACTTCTGCTTTTGGTAGGGACTTAATCTCAGCAGGTCGCCATTGTGTATGCCACGGAACTCTGTCTTGCCATGATAGACCACATCATCGCCCTGCCCCAAGTCGAAGTAGACGATGTTGACGGAATAGATCTTCTTCACGTTCTCATAGTTCTGCCCGCCGTTGATATAGTCGGTGACAAGCTTAGAGGCGCCAAAGAGCATCCGCTGGAAGTAGGCAAACTCCGGCTCGCCCTGCACTTCGATGAGTATCAACTCGCCGTCGCCGTTCTCTGCAAGCAAGTCCACGCGGTTATACTTTGATTCGCTCCTGTCTTTGTTGCTCTCACTTTCAAGCAGCCGGTGTATCTTTACGTTGAACTGCAGCAGCGTGGTGAGGAAACCCTCAAGCACGTCGAAATTAGCCTTGTCGCGAAGGATGCGCTTCAATGCCCAGTCAAAGCTGACGAATGTTCTTTCTTTCATAATGTCGTTCATTTTGCGGACAAAGATAGGAAAACTATCCGAAACTTACAAACATTTCGGCAACTTTTTTTCCTTCACTATTATTTCTGAGTTGTTATGCCATAGCGTATAATCGGCCATTTCGGTCATCGTCGCTAAAATACAAATACAATCTTCTTCAAATCACTTTGCTTTTCATAATACTTTCAATTCATTACTCATAGAATATAAAACAGTTGTGCTTCAATTTATGTTTTATGTCTTTTGCGGTTGCAAATTTTTCGCTCCCCAAAGCACGCATTTAACCCGAAATAATTCGCCCTACCTGCCAGACGAAAAAAAACGGAAGCCGACTGACTTCCGTTTCTTTTTTTTCTTCTTTTAAAAAGATCCATGGCCTAGCCTAGTACACAAAAAGAAACCTTTTGTTTATTCTTTTCTTCTGCACACTTTTTACGCCATCTTGTTCATATCATCGTTGACGCCAGGCATGTAGCCGAAGTCGCGGTCGTATGGGTCGGGGCTGCCAGCCAGGATCTGTGAGTGTCCTTTCAGTTCGTATACCTTCATCGAAGGCTTCTCATATTGTTTCTTCATAATTGTGTCCTCCTTTCCTTATTTAATGATAACCTTCTTTCCATTATTGATATACAGTCCCTTCTTTGTGGCATGTCTCACAGAGGGACAGTTCCCGTGTGACAGCAGTCAAGGGGACAGATTGATCTTTTTGAAATCAACAACCTTCTGATCTTTAGATAAAAATAAAGAGAAAAGCGATTGATTGTTATGTTATCTGGTAGATTTTCTCTATCTTTGCACCCAGATGATATAATTCGAAGAATATGATAAAACGATGAATAAGAGTATACTTAGAATATGAAGCAAAAATACATCCAAGAATGCACAAACTGCGGTAATGTCGTAGTTGGAAGAGAGAAGCGAGGACTTATCAGAGATGCCTTGCATGGCGGACCTGGGACTGCTGTGGAGTTTATTCCTGTTGGTGGGAAACTGATATGGAAGGCTTCGAAGGAAATCGTCTTGCGCCTCTTGCGAACTGATATGGAGAAGTGGGGCGATGAACTGGAGAAGTGGATATACAAGGATATCCAGGTTGAATACGAATGCCCCAAGTGCGGAAAAGCATGGACTGAGACGCACCCTCTGAGTGAATCGGATTATAAACAGATGATAGCCGACTACGTTACAAAGGTGAAGGATTTGGCTACGCTGAACAAGTCAGAAACCAAGAAGCCGAATATAAGCAAACGTACGATGGTTATGAAGCAACAGGAATCAATCGGAATGGCTATGAGGTTACAAATACCTTTCAAGGAACTGGAGGCATTTGTGATGAAGAAGTACAACCAGGAGGTTCAGTTGGGGTTTGTCGATGAGAAAACTATGAGTGTCACAAAGAAGGTGGTGATCAAGGATGCGACCATCAACATTTCTGTTGATCAGGTGGCAGGAAATGATATCTCATTGTCATATCAGGCGGGCTTTGGCATCGAGTGGATTATCAAAGGTGCGCTGATATGGTTTAAGGAAACAATCAAGGACTTTGTCGAGGAGCTGGAGGACAACAAGCTGCTGATTCACTTAGACCAGATTGACCAAATAGAAGGCATGCTGGATAAAATAGAGCTGTTAGATATCACCTTCGACGAAGTGAATGTAAACGTGGCATTTAAAGTGTGATAATTGATAAAAACTTCTCAATTATTTGGACCTATACAAAGAATACTCTATCTTTGCAACCAAGATGAATAAGAGGGTATTAGATAGTATTCGCAAATCACTGGTGCAGGTATTGCCACCAAATGCAACAGCAAGACTTTATGGGTCATCACAAGCCCGTGGAGATGCGCATCGTGGCTCTGACTGAGATATTTTGATCGTTATGGATAAGGATAAGTTACTGCCAGATGACTATTACACAATTACATATCCTCTTACAAAATTAGGTTGGGAGCTTGGCGCTGAGACCAATCCTATCATGTACACTAAGAAAGAATGGGAGCAAAGTAAAATCACTCCTTTCTATCATAATGTAGAACAAGACGCTATTGTATTATAATGGCACTGAACGACGAAGAAAGAATTGCCACATGAAGAAGACCAATAGGCCCCCCAAAGGCCTGTTTGACTAAGTTTAGGACCAAGGTTATTAATCTCACGTTTCAGCACTCCCGCCCCCGTGTGTCCTCTCTTGCCCCGCGCAAGCAAACGATTGCGCGGTGTAACATAAAGTTTTTATGATAATCAGCGAGATTGCAGGATTTTTGTCGTATCTTTGCACTGACAATAAACAACCCTAAAAAAACAATTATGAGGAAAATCCTGTCTTTCATCTGTCTGGTTCTTCTACTGGCAGCCTGCAAACCCGGCAAAGAAGTGAAGAACGAAGTGTTTAACCTGCCTGCCGTCGAGGATATTGCCATGTATCAGGTGAATCCTCGCGTCTTCGCCCCTGAGAAGTCGCTGAATGCCGTTGCAGCACGCATTGACTCTATACGCGAACTGGGCGTCAACATGATGTGGGTAATGCCCATTTACCCCATTGGTGTCGAGAAGGGTAAGAACTCCCCTTACTGCATCAGTGACTACAAGGCCATCGCGCCAGAATTCGGTACTATTGATGATTTCAAGAACCTCACCAGGATATGTCACGATCATGGTATGGGTATTATCCTGGACTGGGTGGCCAACCATACGGCGTGGGATCATCCCTGGATCAAAGAGCACCCCGAATGGTACACCCGTGACGAGAAGGCTGACACGATTATTTGTCCGCAGCCCTGGAACTGGGAGGATGTGGCCGACCTCAATTATGACAACAAGGACATGCGCGAGGCCATGATCGATGCCATGAAGTTCTGGATTGTCGAGATAGGCATCGACGGTTTCCGTTGCGACGTGGCCGACGGTGTGCCTGCTGATTTTTGGAAGGATGCTATCGACCAGCTGAGAGCTGCCGCTGGAGAGCGCAAGATCGTGATGCTGGCAGAGGGTAAGAACGTAGACAACTTCACCATTGGAGGCTTTGACATGAACTACGGCTGGGACTATAAGGACGAACTGGTGAAAGTGTGGAAGGGTGCTCCTGCTTCCGACCTGATCAAGGCCGACAAAGCAGAATACGACAGTCTGCCCGCTGGTAAGGTCAAGATGCGTTTCACCACCAACCACGATCACGCCACAGAGGCGGCTCCCTGCGTGGAGTTCACCAATGAACGTGGGGCGATGGCTGCTTACGTCGCCTCCATCTTCCCTCATGGAGGTGCGCTTATCTATGGCTCACAGGAAGTGGAATACCCTGATCCCATCAACTTCTTCAAGTATGTCGCCGTAGACTGGACTGCCAACCCCAACATCTATAAAGAATATAAGGAGCTTATCAGTCTCTATAACGAATATCCATCCCTCCGCAAAGGACAGATGAAGGCTTATGAGGATCCTGATGTCTTTATATTCGAGAAATCTGATGGTGAAGAGCGTTTCCTCATTCTTGTCAATGTGCGCAACGGACAGAAGACTGCCAACATCCCAAAAGAATGGGTGGACCATCAGACAAAAGATGAAATGACGGATCAAGATATCACGCTGAAGGAAACCATGGCCCTTGAGCCCTACCAATATCTGATTATGAAATTCTAAACAATCAGGGACAGGTTTTTGATTCGTTATTTCTCATAAACAATCAGGGACAGGTTTTTGATTCGTAAATTCTCAGAATCAAAAACCTGTCCCATGATCTTTAGAGGCTTCTGTCTGGTAGTCATAGTTACAGTAGTCATAGAGGGGGACAGTATGCCCGTTCCCGCGACTATATTCTTACAGAGTCACAAACACTCTCCAACTACCATCTTTTTCTCCACGTTCAACGTACTTCTTCAGAATCAGCTGGTCGAGCAGTTTTTGAATGGCAGCAATACTGATGCCTGTCACTTCTTTCATATCTGCCAGCATAAGCGTTGGCCGTGTACGCATCGCATTAAGGATTATAGGATAGTGCGCATGGAGAAATCTCTCGATTTCTAGCGTCCTGTCAGTAGCTTTGAACTCAGAAGAATCCTCAATGAGTCTATACTCAGGGCCTGTCCCATGACTATCGATCTGTATTACAAAATCGCTGCAGTCTTGATTCTTTTCTCTAAAGTGTCCTTGATGTATGCATTGATGGTTAATCCTGCCTGGCGGGCTAACATCGCTATCTGTCGATGAACAGATGGTGTCAGACGTACATTGAGGACTCCCGTATAACTCTTATCAGGCTCAATACCTTCATCATCGCAATAAGCCAAATAATCGTCGACAGCCTCGTGAAAGGCTTCAGTGAGTTCTTTCACACTTTCACCCTCAAAATTTACCAAACCATTGATGCCTTCAATCTTACCGAAAAACACCTGATCTTTCTCGCTATAGGCTACAGAGCCCAAATAGCCTTTATAAGTCATTGTATTCATAATCAATCCTCTTCTTTTATAAAACCTGCTTCTTTCAAATCTTCAAACACCTGTTTCATGGCATAGTCCTTTACGATATTGCCAGGATGCGGCTGATGGAGCATAATGGGGCGCTTGTTACCATTCTTGAATATCAGTCGTGATCCTGAGGTATTCCCCTTATTGCTCTTTTCGTAACCATATCCTTCCAGTAATCGTTGCATCTCATCGAAAGTGAAATCCGATGGCATCTTTAGGAAACGGTTTCTTAATTTTTCTTTTGTGCCCATTTGTAACTGGAATTTGGATGCAAATGTAACTATTATCTAGTTACTATCCAAATTATTTCATAACTATTTTCATTATTTCCTTGCTTTTTGCAATAAAAGACCACTTATTCACGTGAGTATAATAAAAATAGAACATGAAACAAAAATACATCCAAGAATGTACTAACTGCGGTAATGTCGTAGTGGGTAGAGAGAAGCGAGGATTTATCAGAGATGCCTTGCATAGCGGACCTGGGACTGCTGTGGAGTTTATTCCTGTTGGTGGGAAACTGATCCGGAAGGCTTTGGCATCAAGTGGATTATCAAAGGTGCGCTGATATGGTTTAAGGAATCAATCAAGGACTTTGTAGAGGAGCTGGAGGACAACAAGCTCATCCCTGAAGGCTGGCTCTTGGATATTGCATCCACATCTTGGAAAATTGATCCTCGGGACAGGATGTCACTCTGATGGCTTGTTGCAAAGACTGCATAGGGAATATTAGTGTAAGACCATTGGAACATGAGTAAATGTCTGTATTGCTATCATGAATTGGAAGAAGGTCAGGTGGATTTTCATCCCAGCCCCTGCCGATACTGAGGAAATGGCGATGAGCTTTTCTGTGGGAGGTGAAAAAAGTGGATTTGATCGCAATACTTTCATGACAGCTTTCGTTGAAAGCGGTATTTCTATTGCCAGATCAGAGAAGATGACAGAAAAAATGAAGACATACCTTCCTAAATGGAAAGAACTTATCAGCCAATCATTTCTGCCAGAGAAGATGAAGGTGGAATATTGCAGGTTACTTGACAAAAGGAATAGCGCTTTGGATGATGCCAGATATATTTCCTGATTTCCTTTATATATAGAATTCTGACGAGTCTACCAGGCCTGCTCGCAGAGCATATTTGATCACCTCGTGAGCCGTGTTGACACCCAGTTTACGGAAGATGTTCTTACGATGCGTGGTGATGGTGTGAACACTTGAGAAACGCTCGTTGGCAATCTCCTTGGTGGTCTTACCCTGGGCAATGGCCCTAACGATTTCCGTTTCTGTCTCAGTGAGGATGCTAGGCTGGTTCTCTTCTTCCTGCTGGTGGTTGATAATCACCTCCAACGCCCGCTGGCTGATGTGCCGGTTATGACGGCTGACAGCATCGAGGGCATCGCGGACATCCTTCAATGGACCATCCTTGAAAACGATGCTGAACTGGTGGGAAGCATAGACCACACGACGCAGGAACTGAGGGGTGAGCTCGTCGCTGATGAGGATCCACTCCGACAAGGCAAAACGCTCAGCAACAATCAAGAGCTGATCTTCATCAGCAAAGTCGAACAGCGTATAGTCGAGTAGCACGACAGCACTCTCGTGCTCCTTCAACAATTGAACGAGTCCAACCTTATCGCTTGCTCTGAAGATGTCGTTCTCGCCCTTCAAACGGATCAGACTCTCTAGCGCGAACCGCGTCAGTTCCTGATTATCGGCTAAGATATACTTTCCCATGTCGTTTAGTTTCTTGGTGCAAAGTTACGAACTAATTTTAATTTATTTACTACGAATTTCGCGAATTTCACGAATTTTGACTGCGCATGACAATAATTCGTGAAATTCGTGAAATTCGTAGTCCCCTTTTAAATCTTGTCGAAAGCCTGCGACAGGTCGTCAATGATGTCATCGATGTGCTCTGTGCCGATGCTCAGACGGATGGTCGAGGGCGTGATGTGCTGCTCAGCCAGTTCCTCAGGCGAAAGCTGTGAGTGAGTGGTGGTATAAGGATGGATCACCAGACTCTTCACATCAGCCACATTGGCCAACAGCGAGAATATCTGCAAAGCATCGATGAACTTCCAGGCTTCTTCCTGTCCTCCTTTTATTTCGAACGTGAAGATAGAGGCACCACCGTTGGGGAAGTATTTCTGATAGAGCTGATGGTCATGATGGCTCTCAAGGGCAGGATGGTTCACCTTGGCCACCTTTGGATGACTGGCGAGGAAATCAACCACCTTCAAGGCATTCTCGACATGACGCTCCACACGCAGACTCAAAGTCTCGACACCCTGCAAGAGGATGAACGCGTTGAAAGGCGAGATGGCAGCACCTGTATCGCGCAGGATCACGGCACGGATGCGGGTCACATAAGCCGCAGCACCTACAGCATCAGCAAACACGATGCCGTGATAAGAGGGATCGGGCTTGGCGAGTGTGGGGAATTTGTCAGGGTTGGCCTTCCAGTCAAACTTGCCTCCATCAACGATGACACCACCGAGGCTTGAACCATGACCACCCAGAAACTTCGTAGCCGAATGCACCACGATGTCTGCTCCATGCTCCAGTGGACGGATGAGATAAGGCGTACCGAAGGTGTTGTCGACGATAAACGGAATACCATGCTTGTGAGCTACTGCGGCCACACCCTCGAGGTCGAGTACATCAGAGTTGGGGTTGCCGAAAGTCTCGGCATATACTACTTTTGTGTTGGGTTGAATGGCGGCCTCGAGGGCTTCAAGGTCGTTCACGTTGATAATGGTATTGGTGATGCCTTGTGTCGCCAGCGTATGGGTAATCAGATTGTAAGAACCACCGTAGAGGTTATCGGCTGCTACAATATGGTCACCGGCTTGTGCTATATTCTGTAGGGCGTAGGTAATGGCGGCTGCACCAGAAGCCACAGCCAAACCTGCCACACCACCCTCGAGTGCTGCAACACGGTCCTCGAACACGCCCTGCGTGGAGTTGGTCAGACGACCATAGATATTACCTGCATCGCGGAGTCCGAAACGGTCGGCAGCGTGCTGAGAATTGTGGAACACATAGCTTGTGGTCTGATAGATAGGCACTGCGCGTGCATCGGTTGCGGGATCAGCCTGCTCCTGGCCAACATGAAGCTGTAATGTCTCAAAGCGGAAATTTTTCTTTGTACTCATAATCTTATCCTTTCTTTTTTTGTTTGTTAATATATTATTTTGTCTTGTTTCAAATTCTTTTATTTTGTCATTAACCAACAATTGGTTTGTTTGACGGTGCAAAGGTAAGAAGTTTAGAAATATCTACCAAATTTCTTGCATAATTCAGAAAATATACCTAATTTTGCAGAGTTAAAAGAAAATCCATCTAAATAGGACTCTCAAATGGTACCCTAACAGAATAAAACTCTAATAATATGGCAGAAATACTTGATGAAACAGACCTGCAGATACTAAAAACGCTGCAAAAAAACGCGAAATTAACCACAAAAGAGCTGGCTGACGCCGTTCATCTGACCCCTACACCCGTTTTCGAACGACAGAAGCGCCTGGAAAAGAAAGGTTATATAAAGAAGTATATTGCTGTGCTTGACCCTGAAAAACTTGGTCTGGGGCTACAGGTGTTCTGTAAGGTCAAGCTCAAACAGATCAACCACGAGATAGCCGATTCTTTTGTGCGTCGCATACAGCGCATTCCTGAAGTGACGGAATGCTACAACACTTCGGGCTCGTACGATTATCTGTTAAAGGTACGTGCAAGAGACATGAAACAGTATCAGGAATTTGTCATCAACAAACTGGGGGAAATAGAAAGCCTTGCCTCTATCGAGAGCACCTTCGTGATGAGCGAGGTAAAACAGAACTATGGTATTCACGTAGAGACAAATCTCTGAACACGAATAAGGGCTGACATCTGCTGGCCCTACAGGCCGATAATCACCTTATAGAGGCTGATTGTATGTAATCGCAAAAAAATCCCGCACCACTCACTGGGTACGGGATTTTTTCTATAAGGTGTGATTGGATTCGGTGGAATCTTATTCAGCCTTTGCCTCCTCGGCAGGAGCCTCAGCCTTTGCCTCCTCAGCAGCAGGAGCCTCAGCGGCAGGAGCAGCCTCAGCCTTAGCGCCAGAAGAACGGCGTGAACGACGGGTCTTCTTCTTTCCGCCATCCTTGGCCATCTCAGGATCGAAATCTACGAGTTCAATGAAGCAAATCTGAGCTGCGTCACCAATACGGTTGCCAAGCTTGATGATACGGGTATAGCCGCCGGGACGATCGCCCACTTTCTCTGCCACAGGACCAAAAAGTTCCTTGATGGCTTCCTTGTTCTGCAGATAGCTGAACACTACACGGCGTGAATTGGTAGAGTCGTCCTTAGCCTTCGTGATAAGAGGCTCGACGTACTTCTTGAGGGCCTTTGCCTTGGCCAGGGTCGTAGTGATTCTTTTGTGCATGATCAACGAAATGGCCTGGTTGGCAAGCAAGGCAGCGCGATGATCAGCAGTACGACCGAGATGGTTGAATTTCTTATTATGTCTCATTTTTACTTGTTTCTTTTAATGGGCAGATCCTAATTGCCTTTGACAATTATTCCTTGTCCAGTTTGTACTTTGAAATATCGGTTCCAAACGACAGATTCAGACTCTCGAGCAAATCATCAAGCTCAGTGAGCGATTTCTTACCGAAGTTACGGAACTTAAGGAGGTCAGTCTTGTTGAACTGCACCAGATCACCAAGCGTCTCAACATCGGCAGCCTTCAGACAGTTCAGAGCACGAACAGAGAGGTTCATGTCAACAAGCTTCGTCTTCAACAGCTGGCGCATATGCAGGATTTCCTCGTCAAACTCCTGATTACCCTCAACATCAGTGTTCTCAAGGGTAATCTTCTCATCAGAGAAGAGCATGAAGTGATAGATGAGTATCTTGGCTGCTTCCTTCAAAGCGTCCTTCGGGTGTATGGAACCGTCCGTCGTCACCTCCAGCACGAGTTTATCGTAGTCGGTCTTCTGCTCGACACGATAGGGCTCTACCGAGAACTTGACGTTACGGATGGGGGTATAGATGGAGTCGATTGCAATGACATTCACATCGGTGCAGAACTCGCGATTTTCATCAGCGGGAACATATCCGCGACCTTTGTTGATAGTCAAATCAATCTGCATCGTAGCCTTGGAATCTAAATGACAAATCACCAAATCGGGATTCAGCACCTCAAATCCAGTCAGATACTTGCCGATGTCACCGGCTTTGAATTCGGTAGAATTCTCGACGGTGATGGAGACTTTCTCGTTCTCGAATTCTTCCACTTGCTGCTTGAACCTCACTTGCTTAAGGTTCAGGATAATGTTGGTCACATCTTCCTTTACACCAGGTACAGATGAGAACTCATGCTCAACACCCGCAATGCGGATGGTGTTGATGGCATAGCCCTCGAGTGATGAAAGAAGAATGCGGCGAAGGGCATTGCCGACAGTTACGCCAAAGCCCGGTTCCAGCGGACGGAATTCGAACTTGCCGAACTTGTCGCTGCTTTCCAACATTACGACTTTATCAGGTTTTTGAAATGCTAATATCGCCATTAACTTAATGATTTTTAGTTTTTAGAGTACAACTCAACGATTAACTGCTCCTTAATGTTCTCAGGGATGTCGGCACGCTCGGGCATGTGCAGGAACTTGCCACCCTTAGCATTGTCGTCCCACTCAATCCAAGGGTACTTGCTATGGTTGAAACCTGCAAGTGCTGCCTCGATGACCTCGAGCGATTTTGACTTCTCGCGTACAGCAACAATCTGTCCAGGCTTCACAGAGTAAGACGGGATGTTAACTACCTGACCATCAACAGTGATATGCTTGTGTCCAACGAGCTGACGAGCAGCAGCGCGGGTGGGAGCAATACCAAGACGGAAGACAACGTTGTCGAGTCGGCTCTCCAGCAGCTGAAGCAAAACCTCACCGGTGATACCGTCAGCCTTGGCAGCCTTCTCAAACATGTTACGGAACTGGCGCTCCAGCACACCATAAGTGTACTTGGCCTTCTGCTTCTCTGCCAGCATGACTGCATACTCTGACTGCTTGCGGCGGCGGTTGTTGCCATGCTGTCCAGGAGGGAAGTTTCTCCTGGACAAAACTTTGTCCGGTCCGTAGATGGCTTCACCAAAACGGCGGGCAATTTTTGATTTCGGTCCAATATATCTTGCCATATTTCTTATAAAAATAAATTCGTTATTACGTTATTACGATAGATCGTTTATCGTTACTATTTATACACGACGACGCTTCGGGGGACGACAGCCATTGTGTGGCAGCGGCGTAACGTCAACAATCTCGATAACCTCAATACCGGCACCATGTACGGCACGGATAGCAGACTCGCGGCCATTACCGGGACCCTTCACATAAGCCTTCACCTTACGCAGACCCAGATCGAAAGCAACCTTTGCGCAGTCTTCAGCTGCCATCTGAGCAGCATACGGGGTATTCTTCTTAGAACCACGGAAACCCATCTTACCAGCAGAAGACCAGGAGATAGCCTGTCCTTCATCATTGGTCAGGGTAACGATGATATTGTTGAAAGAACTGTGTACATGCAACTGACCCATCGCGGTCACGCGCACGTTTCTCTTCTTAGAAGTAACTGTTTTCTTTGCCATAATTCTTAGACTTTTTTAATCCTCTAATTTTTTAATTTTAGAATTACTTCGTGGCCTTCTTCTTGTTAGCAACAGTCTTCTTCTTTCCTTTACGGGTACGAGCATTATTCTTTGTGCTCTGACCGCGAACCGGAAGACCGTGACGGTGACGTACACCACGATAGCAACCAATATCCATCAGTCGCTTGATATTCAACTGGATCTCACTACGGAGATCACCTTCCACTTTGAATTCAGCGCCGATAATTTCACGGATCTTGGCTGCCTGGTCGTCACTCCACTCATTGACCTTCAAGTCACGGCTGACACCTGCCTTATCCAATATCTTTGCTGAACTACTTCGACCTATACCATAGATATAAGTCAATGCGATTTCGCCACGCTTATTCTGGGGCAAATCTACTCCAACAATTCTTATTGCCATTGTTTGATAAAAATGATAAAAAAATAACTGTTAAATTTCGAAATTCTGCTAAAAAGCGTGCAAAGTTACGAAGATTTTCTCAAACCTCCGAATTAATTACACTTATTTAACATTTTAACCCTGACGCATCTTGTACTTAGGGTTCTTTTTGTTGATAACGAACAGGCGACCCTTACGACGCACGATCTTGCAATCAGGAGTACGCTTCTTCAATGATGCTCTTGTCTTCATAACTGTTATCTGTATTGTTGTGTTTATTTGTATCTGAATACGATGCGACCTTTTGTCAGGTCGTATGGACTCATTTCTACTTTCACCTTATCACCGGGGAGAATGCGGATATAATGCATACGCATCTTGCCGGAAATATGGGCAATGATGGGCACACCGTTCTCCAGTTCTACGCGGAACATGGCATTCGATAATGCCTCTACAATTGTTCCGTCCTGCTCAATAGCACCTTGTTTTGCCATGCTTACTGTTCTATTTCATCAAATGAGGATAATATCTCTGCCTGACCCTTGCGGATACAGATAGTATGCTCAAAATGTGCCGCAGGCTTTCCGTCACGTGTACGTACAGTCCAACGGTCTTCATCAAGCCAGATGTCACGCTTTCCCATTGTTATCATTGGTTCAATGGCTATACACATAGAGGCTTTCAGCATCGTTCCGTTACCGCGCCTGCCATAGTTGGGCACTGGCGGGTCTTCATGCATCTCCCGCCCTATACCATGTCCTGTAAGCTCACGCACGATACCATATTTATGACGCTCGCAGTGATCCTGGACAGCGGCACTGATATCACCTACATGGTGACCGGCCTGAGCGGCCTGTATACCAAGGTATAGTGCCTCTTTTGTGACCTTCAGCAACGTTTTCACTTCCTCGCTGACCTCGCCCACGCAGAACGTATAGCAGGAATCGCCATTGAATCCATTCAGCAGCGTGCCGCAGTCAATCGAGATGATGTCACCCTCTTTCAGTACCGTCTTTTCATCGGGCACTCCATGAACGACGACATCATTTACCGAAGTACAGATGCTGGCGGGAAACGGCCCTCCATAAGGATTGGGGAAACCTTTGAAGGTCGGAACGGCTCCATGGTCGCGGATGAACTCGTCGGCTACCTTGTCCAATTGGAGGGTCGTTACACCAGGCTTGATATGCTTTGCCAATTCGCCAAGGGTTTTTCCAACCAGCTGGTTGGCTTGGCGCATCAGCTCTATCTCATCTTCAGTCTTCAGGTATATCTTCATAGAAGATGTTTAGTAAGCTTGCATGCCACGGCCGTGTATGCGGCCAGAACTGAGCAGACCATCATAGTGGCGCATCAGAAGGTGAGACTCAATCTGTGCAAGTGTATCAAGCACCACACCGACGAGAATCAGCAATGAAGTACCACCAAAGAACTGAGAGAATGCATCTTGTACATTCAGCAGTCCGGCCAATGCTGGCATGATAGCAATAAAGGCGATGAACAGAGAGCCGGGCAATGTGATGCGCGACATGACTGTATCAATGAAGTCAGCGGTATCCTTTCCAGGCTTCACACCAGGGATAAAACCGTTGTTACGCTTCATGTCCTCTGCCATCTGAGTGGGGTTCAACGTGATAGCGGTATAGAAGTACGTGAATGCAATTATCAACACAGCAAAGATAATGTTGTAAGTCCAACTGTGATGGTCAAGCATAGAACGTACAAACCAGCTTGCATTCTCCGGAGCAGAATACTGTACGACAGCCAGCGGGATGAACATCAGTGCCTGAGCAAAAATGATAGGCATCACATTGGCAGCAAACAGTTTCAGGGGAATATACTGGCGAGCACCGCCGTAGGTTTTGTTACCCACGACACGCTTAGCATACTGTACAGGAATCTTACGGACACCCTGTACCAGAACGATAGATGCGCAAACAACTGCATAAAGGATGATAATCTCGACAAGGAACATCACCAGTCCACCACCCGTGATGGCGGTGAAACGCGAGCTGACCTCCTGGAAGAAAGCCTGCGGAAGACGGGCGATAATACCGATCATAATGATCATCGAGATACCGTTTCCAATACCCTTATCCGTAATGCGCTCACCCAGCCAGAGGATGAACATACTGCCGGCAGCAAGGATGATGGTAGCGGGAATCATAAATACCGGCCAGCTAATGCCAGAGGCCAGTGCAGCACCCGACTGCATCTTCAGGTTAATCAGGTAACTCGGTGCCTGGAACAGCAGGATGGCTACTGTCAGGTAGCGAGTATACTGATTAATCTTCTTGCGACCACTCTCGCCCTCACGCTGCATCTTCTGGAAATAAGGTACAGCAACAGCGAGCAGCTGCATTACGATAGAAGCAGAGATGTAAGGCATGATTCCAAGTGCGAAGATAGACGCATTGGAAAATGCACCACCAGAGAACATATCAAGCAGCGACATCAGACCGCCGGCAGTCTGCGACTGCAGTTTATCCAACATGGCCGGGTTGATACCGGGAAGTACCACAAACGAGCCGAAACGGTAAATTGCCACAAAGAGGATAGTAATGAGGAGACGCTGGCGCAGGTCCTCAATCTTCCAAATGTTCTTCAGTGTCTCTATAAACTTCTTCATCTTAGATTAGATTTTTGTTGCGTTACCACCTACTGCCTTGATAGCTTCCTCGGCAGTCTTTGAGAATGCGTTGGCTTCTACATCGATTTTGGCCTTGAGCTCACCTGTACCCAGGATCTTCACGAGCTCCTTGCCGTTGGTAAGACCAGCAGCCACCAGCTCGGCAATGCCGATCTTGGTGAGGTTCTTCTCCTCAGCCAGTTTCTGAAGCACCGACAGGTTCACTGCGAAGTACTCCTTGTGGTTGATGTTCTTGAAACCAGCCTTCGGAACACGACGCTGCAGAGGCATCTGACCACCTTCAAAACCAATCTTCTTCTTATAGCCAGAGCGAGCCTTTGCACCCTTGTGACCACGGGTAGAAGTGCCACCGAGACCAGAGCCCGGACCGCGGCCGATTCTGCGACGTGAATGAGTAGAACCCTCTGCCGGCTTCAAATTATTCAGTTTCATAATCGAATTCGTTTTTAAATGTTAGTCAATAACTGTTACCAGGTGATGAACCTTGCGAATCATACCGCGGATAGAAGGATTGTCCTCAACTTCAACAACCTGGGAAATCTTGCGCAGGCCGAGAGCCTCGAGGGTGCGCTTCTGGTCTACCGGATAACCGATTTTACTTTTAATCTGCTTAACCTTAATTGTTGCCATAATCTTAGTCTCCTTTTATCCTTTAAACACTTTCTCCATGCTGATACCACGAGTACCGGCCACGGTGTAGGCATCGCGCATCTCGCTCAGGGCGACGATGGTAGCCTTCACCAGGTTGTGGGGGTTCGAGGAACCTTTCGACTTAGCCAGCACGTCCTTGATGCCTGCACTCTCGAGCACGGCACGCATAGCGCCACCAGCCACCAGACCAGTACCGGCAGCAGCGGGCTTCAGGAACACCTGTGCACCACCGAAGTGGGCTTCCATCTCGTGGGGAATGGTACCCTTGAGAACGGGAACCTTCACCAGATTCTTCTTGGCTGCCTCAACACCCTTGGCGATAGCTGCGGTAACTTCGCCAGCCTTGCCCAGTCCCCAGCCGATGATGCCGTTGCCGTCTCCGACAACCACGATGGCTGCGAATGTAAAGGTGCGACCACCCTTCGTCACTTTCGTAACACGGTTGATGGCAACCAGTCTGTCTTTCAACTCTACGTCACTATTTACTTTTACGTTTTTCATTGCCATAATCGTTTAGAAATTAAGTCCACCCTTACGTGCTGCATCAGCAAGCGACTTCACGCGGCCGTGATACAGATAGCCGTTACGGTCGAAGACCACGGCACTCACGCCGGCCTCCTGAGCCTTCTTGGCAATCAGTTCGCCCACCTTCTCGGCCTGCTGGATCTTCGGCATGGCCTCCATACCGAGCGACGATGCAGAAGCAAGTGTTTTACCTTCCAAGTCATTAATCACCTGAACGTAGATCTGCTTGTTAGAGCGGAACACGCTCATACGGGGGCGCTCGGCAGTACCGAACACGCTCTTACGAATTCTATATTTGATCTTAATTCGTCTTTCTACTTTCTTCGTTGTCATAATCTCTTAATTCTTAATACTTGACACTTAATTGATTACTTCGCAGAGGCTGACTTACCCGACTTACGACGGATAACCTCGCCCTTGAACAAAATACCCTTTCCTTTGTAAGGCTCAGGCATACGGAAAGAACGAATCTTAGCACAAATCATACCAAGCAGCTGCTTGTCGCAAGACTCCAGGATAATCTGGGGGTTCTGGTTACGCTCCATCTTGGTTTCAACTTTCACTTCCTTGGGAAGCTGGATGAAGATGGGGTGCGTATAGCCCAGTGCGAACTCGATGAGATTGCCCTGGTTGCTGACACGGTAACCCACACCGATGAGCTCCATCTCCTTCTTATAGCCTTCGCTCACACCGACAACCATATTGTTGACCAATGCACGATAGAGGCCATGGAAAGCCTGCTTCTGCTTGATGTTGACGGGACTGTTCTCGTCAATCTCAAACGTCACGTGACCATCCTCCACTTTCATCTTGATGGAACCATCCACCTTCTGCGAGAGCTCACCTTTCGGACCCTTAACGGTCACGACACCGTTGTTGTCCTGAGAAACGGTAACGCCAGCAGGAATACTAATTGGCAATTTTCCTATTCTTGACATAATGCTATCCTCCAATTAATATACATAGCAAAGCACCTCGCCGCCAATCTTCTGGGCAGCAGCCTCTTTGTCTGTCATTACACCTTTGGACGTGGAAAGTATGGCGATACCCAGTCCGTTAATAACTCTCGGCATGTCTTTATAGCCAGTGTACTGGCGAAGACCTGGTGTAGAGACGCGTTTCAGGTACTTGATAGCGTTCTCCTTGGTTACAGGGTCATACTTCAGAGCAACCTTGATGGTGCCCTGAGGCCCATCCTCAATGAACTTGTAGTTCAGGATGTAGCCCTTCTCGAAGAGGATCTTAGTGATTTCCTTCTTCAAGTTAGACGCAGGAACTTCCACAACACGGTGATGAGCCATGATTGCGTTTCTGAGCCTGGTCAGATAATCTGCTATTGGATCTGTCATAAAATATAAATGTTTAATTAATCGGGACTGCCCCGACAATATTAAAAATGTGAATTATCTTCTTTACCAGCTAGCTTTCTTCACGCCCGGTATCAGTCCGGCAGAAGCCATCTCGCGGAACTGGATACGTGAGAGTCCGAACTGGCGCATGTATCCCTTGGGACGACCCGTGATCTTGCAGCGGTTGTGCAGACGAATGGGGTTGGCGTTACGGGGAATGCTCTGGAGCTTACGTGCAGCCTCATAGGCAGCCATAGCTCCCTCCTCGGTTGTCACATCGGCATGAGCGATAATGCTCTTGAGTGCAGCACGCTTCTCAGCATAGCGGGCAACGAGCTTGGCGCGCTTCACCTCGCGGGCCTTCATTGATTCTTTTGCCATATCTCTTAGTCTTTTTTAGCGTTCTTGAAAGGAAGACCGAAAGCCTTCAGAAGTGCAAAACCCTCCTCGTCAGTCTTTGCAGTAGTAACGAAGGTGATGTTCATACCCTGAATACGGTCCACTGAATCAATATTGATCTCAGGGAAGATGATCTGCTCCTGGATACCCAGCGTGTAGTTTCCACGGCCGTCGAACTTGGTCTCGATACCCTTGAAGTCGCGGATACGGGGAAGTGCAATGCGGACGAGTTTCTCCAGGAACTCATACATGCGCTCACGGCGAAGTGTCACCATCACACCGATGGGCATCTTCTTACGCAGCTTGAAGTTGGCGATATCCTTCTTCGAATAGGTAGCCACAGCCTTCTGACCGCAGATAGCGCTGATTTCGTTGATGGCTACATCGATGATTTTCTTGTCCTGCGTGGCGTCACCCAGACCCTGGTTGACGACGATCTTCTTCAGAACAGGAATCTGCATCTTCGAACTGTAGTTGAACTGCTTCTGCAGGTCGGGAGCAATCTGCTCCTTGTAAACCTGCTTCAATTGTGCTGTATTTGCCATTATTTAATCTCCTCCCCTGACTTTTTAGCGATACGGATGACGTTCTTACCCTCATGCTTGATGCTCACGCGGGTAGGTTTGCCACTCTTCGGATCGACGAGACTTAAATTTGAAATATGGATAGGAGCCTCGACTTTCTCGAAGCCACCCTGAGGATTCTTGGCACTGGGCTTTGCGCTCTTGGTGACGATTTTCACACCCTCAACAATGGCACGCTGCTCCTTGACCAGCACCTTCAGCACCTTACCAGTCTTGCCCTTGTCCTCACCGGCCAGGACCATGACTGTGTCGTTTTTTCTAATATGTAACTTTGCCATTACTCTTAAATCTTTTTTAAAATGTTAAAGAACCTCAGGTGCCAAAGATACTACTTTCATGTTCACGGCGCGAAGCTCACGTGCAACGGGGCCGAAGATACGGCTGCCGCGAAGCTCGCCTGCATTGTTCAGCAGTACACAAGCGTTGTCGTCGAAACGGATGTACGATCCATCGGCGCGACGTATTTCCTTCTTGGTCCGAACAATCAAAGCCTTTGAAACTGCACCCTTTTTCACGTCACTGGTAGGGATAGCGTTTTTGATGGCAACGACGATAATGTCGCCCACGCTTGCATAGCGGCGGCGGGTACCACCCAGCACACGGATGCAGAGAGCCTCGCGTGCACCGCTGTTGTCAGCTACTGTAAGTCTTGATTCTGTCTGTATCATAATTACTTAGCTTTTTCTACGATTTGTACTAAACGCCATCTCTTGGTCTTAGAGAGGGGGCGGGTCTCCATAATGAGAACGGTATCGCCAATCTGGCACTCGTTCTTCTCGTCGTGTGCGTGGTACTTCTTTGTCTTCTGGACAAACTTACCATACATTGGGTGCTTCTCCTTGAACTTGGCTGCAATAACAATGGTTTTATCCATCTTGTTGCTGATAACGACACCCTGTCTTGTCTTTCTTAAATTTCTTGTTTCCATCTGGACCATTGTTATTTGTTAAGTTCTCTCTGACGAAGTATCGTCTTCATACGTGCGATGTCGCGACGTGTAGCCTTAATCAGAGAAGGATTCTCCAGCGGAGAGACTGTGTGGTTCAACAACATCTGGTTGTACCTTGCAACCTCTTCTTCAATGCGCTCTACCAGATCCTTGGTCTCGAGCTCCATAATTTCTTTCGTCTTCATACTCTAATTAAGCGTTTTTATCGTAATCACGTCTCACAACAAACTTAGTCTTCACGGGGAGCTTCTGTGCACCGAGGCGCAGTGCTTCCTTGGCGATGTCAAAGGGTACACCCTCCACTTCGAAGAGGATGCGTCCGGGAGTGACAGGTGCAACCCATCCAGCGGGGTCACCCTTACCTTTACCCATTCGCACGTCAGCAGGCTTGCGGGTGATGGGCTTGTCGGGGAAGATGCGTATCCACACCTGACCTTCACGGTTCATATAACGGTTGATGGCAACACGGGCTGCCTCAATCTGCCGGCTGTCAATCCACTTGGCATCCATAGTCTTGATGCCGAAGGAACCGAAAGCCAGTGTCGTGCCTCTGTGGGCGTTGCCTTTGTTGCCACGTCCGTCCTGAGGTCTTCTATATCTAACTCTCTTAGGCTGTAACATGATAGATTCTTCTATTAACGGTTATTACTCTTCTTGTTACGGAACTTACGATCGCGGTCGCGTCCGGCGGGGGCAGCGCCACGGCCCATACCCTTCTCCTGAGAGAAATTAGGAGCCAGGTCTACCTTTCCGTAGATCTCACCACGGCAGATCCACACCTTGATGCCCAGCAGGCCAACCTTTGTCAGGGCCTCAGTGTGGCAGTAGTCAATGTCAGCACGGAAGGTGTGCAGCGGTGTGCGTCCTTCCTTGAGCATTTCGCTACGTGCGATTTCAGCACCGTTCAGACGTCCAGAGATCAACACCTTGATACCCTCGGCACCAGCGCGCATTGTGTTCTGAATAGCCATCTTGATGGCACGACGGTAAGCAATCTTACCCTCCACCTGGCGAGCGATGTTATTAGCCACAATGTTTGCATCCAGCTCCGGACGCTTCACCTCATAGATGTTTATCTGAATCTCCTTATTATAAAGCTTCTTCAGCTCTTCCTTCAACTTGTCAACATCGGCTCCACCCTTGCCAATGACGATGCCCGGACGTGCGGTGCAGATTGTGATGGTGACCAGCTTCAACGTACGCTCGATGACAATCTTCGAAACGCTGGCCTTTGCCAGGCGCTCGTTGAGGTACTTGCGGATTTTCTGATCCTCTACCAGGTTATCTCCGAAGTCCTTGCCTCCGAACCAATTGGAATCCCAACCTCTTACGATACCAAGACGGTTGCTTATTGGATTAACTTTCTGTCCCATACTTATTCTTTTACGTCATTAGTTTTAGCGTCAACAAACAGGGTGACGTGGTTCGAACGCTTGCGGATCCGATAGCCACGACCCTGGGGTGCGGGTCTCATTCTCTTCATCGTTACACCCTCGTCAACGAATACGCGGGTAATAAACAGTTCGCCGTCCTCAGCCTTGCGCTCGTTCTTGGCCTCCCAGTTGGCAATGGCAGAGCGGAGAAGTTTCTCCACGTCAGCAGCAGCAGCCTTCTTCGAGAAGCGGAGTACACCCAGTGCACGGTTCACCTCCATGCCACGCACCATGTCAACGACATAGCGCATCTTGCGAGGTGAAGAGGGACAGCCTTTCAGCTTTGCAAAATACTGCGTCTTCTTGGCCTCCTTGAACTTTTCGGCCATTATCTTCTTTCTTTTTACCATTATTGCTTCTTTTTAAATGGATTTGTACCTGTCATTACTTCTTGTTGCCAGCATGTCCACCGAAACGGCGTGTCGGGGAGAACTCTCCGAGCTTATGGCCAACCATATTCTCAGTAATGTAGACAGGAATGAATTTGTTACCGTTATGAACTGCAACAGTGTGTCCCACGAAGTCCGGGGAGATCATTGATGCTCTGGCCCATGTCTTCACGACATTCTTCTTACCGCTTTCATTCATGGCGAGAATCTTCTTCTCAAGCGATACGTTGATGTATGGACCTTTCTTTAATGAACGACTCATAATTCTATACTCTAATTAACTTCGTGATTACTTCTTGTTAGCTCTTTCAATGATGTACTTGTTCGAAAGCTTCTTCGGAGCGCGTGTCTTCAGACCCTTAGCGTACAAGCCATTGCGTGAACGCGGATGTCCACCGGACTGACGACCTTCACCACCGCCCATCGGGTGATCGTGCGGGTTCATCACCACACCACGGTTGTGGGGACGACGACCCAGCCAGCGGCTGCGACCAGCCTTACCCGACTGTTCCAGTGCATGGTCGGAATTACCGACGCTACCTACCGTAGCCTTACAAGCAGAGAGTACCTTACGTGTCTCACCCGAAGGGAGCTTAATCACGCAGTAGTTACCTTCACGAGAAGTCAACTGAGCAAAATTACCAGCCGAACGGACGAGCAGGGCACCCTGACCCGGACGGAGCTCAATGTTGTGAATCACCGTACCGACGGGGATGTTGGCCAGCGGAAGGGCATTACCCACCTCGGGCACTGCCTCTGCACCAGACATCAGCGTAGCGCCGACCTGAAGTCCGTTAGGAGCAATAATGTAACGTTTTTCACCATCAGCGTAGAACAGCAAAGCGATACGAGCCGAGCGGTTCGGATCGTACTCGATTGTCTTTACTACTGCTGGAACACCATCTTTCTCTCGCTTGAAGTCAATCAGACGATACTTCTTCTTGTGGCCGCCACCCATGTAGCGTACAGTCATCTTACCGGTGTTGTTACGACCGCCGGTAGAGAGCTTGCCGTAAACGAGAGACTTCTCTGGCACGGATGCAGTAATGTCTTCGAACGTGCCAATAATCTTGTGTCTTTGACCCGGAGTTACGGGCTTTAATTTACGTACTGCCATTTCTTTTATTCGATATTGCTATAAAAATCAACTGAGTCGCCCTCCTTCAGAGTGACGATTGCCTTCTTGAAGGCGTTCTTCTGGCCTCTCACGAGACCCGACTTGGTATAGCGGGAAGAACGCTTGCCGGAATACCTCATCGTGTTCACTGCAATCACAGTGACATTGTACAATTCCTCGACTTCCTTCTTAATCTCAAGCTTATTGGCTTCAGGCTTCACGATGAATCCGACCTTCACTTCGGCCTTCTTCGTACGCTCCTCGCCCTTCACCTTATAAGTACGCTCAACGGAAGACTTGTCTGTAATCTTGGTCATCTTCTCAGTGACCAGCGGCTTTATGATAAATCCCATATCTTATGTCTCCTTTACTTTACTTGTTTAAGATTTCGTCGATAGTCTTCAGCGAGTTCTCGGTGATCACCAGCACGTCAGCGTTCAAGATCTTGTACGCATTGACCTTGTTGGCCTCAAGCACCTCTGCACGCTGCAAGTTGCGAGCCGACAGATACACATTCTTATTGGTCTCAGGCAGGAGCAACAGCAGTTTCTTGCCGTCTACCTTGAGGTTCTTGGCTACATTCAGGAAATCCTTGGTCTTAGGAGCCTCAAAGCTGAAGTCCTCAACCACCACGATGGCATTCTCCTGGGCCTTGTAGCTCAGAGCCGACTTGCGGGCCAGAGCCTTCACCTTCTTGTTCAGCTTGGTGCGATAGTCGCGGGGCTTGGGGCCAAACACGCGGGCACCGCCACGCATCAGGGGTGAGTTGATATCACCGTGACGAGCACCGCCACCACCCTTCTGGCGTCCGAGCTTGCGGGTAGAACCCGACAATTCACTTCTCTCCTTTGACTTGGCGTTACCCTGACGCTGGTTGCCCAGGTACTGCTTTACGTCCAGATACAGAACGTGGTCATTAGGTTCAATGCCGAAGATCTCCTCATTCAGAGTGACCTTGCGTCCGGTCTCCTGACCGTTGATATTCAATACACTAACTTCCATCACTTGTTTACAATTACGGTTGAACCATTATAACCAGCGCAGCTGCCCTTCACGAGGATGAGGTTATGCTCCGGTATCACCTTTAACACTTTGAGGTTCTGAGTTGTCACACGGTCAGTACCCATGTGTCCACCCATGCGCATTCCCTTGAACACCTTGGCGGGATAAGAGCAAGCACCAATAGAACCCGGCTTACGCAGACGGTCGTCCTGACCATGAGTAGTCTGGCCTACGCCACCGAAACCGTGGCGCTTCACGACACCCTGGAAACCCTTACCTTTTGAAGTACCAACAACGTCCACGAACTCCGCGTCGTTGAAGATCTCCACCGTAATTGTGTCTCCGAGGTTGTACTCCTCGTCAAACTTGAACTCGGCCAAGTGGGCCTTGGGTGTGGTGTTAGCCTTCTTGAAGATACCCATCATAGGTTTGGTGGTGTTCTTCTCCTTCTTCTCGCCGAAAGCGAGCTGGACAGCCTTGTAGCCATCCTTTTCTACAGACTTAACCTGAGTAACCACACAAGGACCAGCTTCGATAACAGTGCACGGTACATTCTTACCGTCGGCACTGAAAACGGATGTCATTCCGATTTTCTTTCCAATTAATCCTGGCATTTCAGTCTAATAATTAATAATGTTAATATATAAAGTTTTCTATTTCCATCCAGTGTCATCCGCAATGCTCTACCCATATGCGCACAAAAATCAGAATCAGTCAGCCTACCCTTTTGGAAGTGCTAAACCGTTCTTTTTCAGCGTATTGTTAGCTTAAAGCCAGCGCAATAACCACTTTTGCGGCTGCAAAGGTACACATATTTATTTAATTACGCAATACTATTTAGCCTTTATATAACATTATTTAATGTTTTTTATATAAACACTCGTACTTGCGCCTATGTGTAGCGGATACGTTTTTCGATACCGCAATGGTACAGAATAACAGCGAAAGTATATAAATATAATAATGTACGCGATAGAGATATACGCAGGGGGATGAACAAGAATGTCGGTGTTGCCCGCTTGGCATCGAAGTAAGCCTTAGATTGCAAGAAGAGAAAAACTCCTACTGACAGGGAGAAAGTTATTTGCGGAAGAAAAAAAATCAAAGACCACCGACAACATTGCCAGGAAAAAATCAACCAGATTGGATCTTCTGCAATTGATTTGAAAACTTTGTCAATATTTTTTTCTTATCAGGAAAAGTCTGTTCAGCTATCTGCCCAAAAAACGTGAGTTAACTCGATCGATCAATTGAGTTAACTCGATCGATCGATTGAGTTAACTCAAACGATTCATCGAGTTAACTGGAAACAACAAGGCCGTTTCTGTCAATCTGTCAAGATTTCCGAATTCTTTTTCTTAATATATGTTGCGAATTATCGTATCCTCGATATTTTTTGTATCTTTGGATAGTTTTGGCATTGTTGTAAATACTCATGCCAAAACAGAGCGGATAGTTTTGAGAGCATACTGAAATGAACACTATTATATGCGTGACTTGTCACACTCAATTTTTCAGGTGGAAAGGTGAAAAAGTGAGAAAAATATCAATTGTCAATTATCAATTGTCAATTAAAAAGCGTACCTTTGCGCAGGTAAAGCAACAACAAGATAAAAGGAAGCAAATGATTGATGACGAGATAAGACGCATGGTTTTGCAGGCTCTGTCCTTTCCACCTACGCCTCAGCAGGCACAAGCTGCCCATACGTTTGCCGACTTTATGACTGACCGTCAGGAGAATACGGTCATGATACTGCGCGGCTCGGCCGGAACGGGCAAGACAACGTTGGCGGGTGCCATCGTGCGTGCCTTGGGAGCATTGAAACAGAAAATGGTGCTTCTAGCACCGACAGGCCGGGCTGCCAAGGTGTTTGCCTTGAACGCAGGACACCCTGCCTACACCATCCACCGCCGCATCTACCGTCAGAAGACCGCCGCCGACCTCGGCGCCTTCAACCTGAACGTAAACCTGCAGCGCGACACCCTGTTTATTGTGGACGAGGCCTCGATGATAGCCAATCAAGGGCAAGGAAATGCGATGTTTGGCTCAGGCTGCCTGCTTGATGACCTCATGCAGTTTGTTTACAACGGCAACAACTGCCGACTGATGCTCATCGGCGACCATGCCCAGTTGCCACCTGTTGGAGAAGAAGCGAGTCCTGCCCTGCAGTCATCGACCCTACGTGCATACGGGACAGAAGTCTACGAGGCCACACTGAACGAAGTCCTGCGTCAGGCACAGGACTCGGGCATTCTTTGGAACGCAACGAGGATTCGTGAGTTTGGCGGGGTGCAGATGGGACATGGATTGGCGCTGCCACAAATCAGGTTCCAAGGCTTTGCCGATATCCATCTTGTTACAGGTGACGAGCTGATAGAGCAGCTGGCAACCAGCTACAGCCAGGCAGGGGTGGATGACACCATTGTGATTACACGATCGAACAAACGCGCAAACATCTACAACCAAGGTATCCGCCGCACCATATTAGACCGTGAGGACGAGTTGTGCCTAGGTGACCAGTTGATGATTGTCAAGAACAACTACTATTGGAGTGAAAAAGAAAAAGCCACTCATCAGTCCACCATTGATTTCTTGGCCAATGGCGATGTGGCCATAGTGCAGCGCGTACGTAACATCCGCGAACTCTATGGTTTCCACTTTGCCGATGTTACCATTCAGTTACCCGACTACGACTATCAAGAACTGACAGTCACCATGCTGCTCGACACCCTCACCTCAAAAGCTCCTGCCCTGACACACGAGCAGCAGGAACATCTTTATGAGGCTGTTTTGGAAGATTATGCTGACATTCCCCTCAAGGCAGACCGGATGAAAAAGCTCAAGGAAGATGCCTACTACAACGCCCTGCAGGTGAAGTTTGCCTATGCTGTCACCTGTCACAAAGCGCAGGGAGGGCAGTGGGCACACGTTTACATCGACCAAGGCTACATGACTGATGACATGCTCACCCCCGAATACATTCATTGGCTTTATACGGCCTTTACACGTGCCACAGGACAATTGTATCTGGTGAATTGGCCAAAGGCGCAGACAGAATCATGACGCAGAAGTAGGAGTAAAAAAGGGAGTAAAAGTACAAAATAAAGTAAAAAGAGCAAATGTTTCACGGAAAATGTGTACCTTTGCACCGAATTTCGCCTATTCGGCCCTATGGTGTGCATTGCGTGCATGAATCTATAGCCTGCCGGGATGGCCAAAAAAGAGAAAAAGAACAAAACAACTAAATAAAAAATGGGAAAGATTATTGCATTAGCCAACCAAAAGGGTGGTGTAGGCAAAACAACATCAACCATCAACCTGGCTGCTTCACTGGCTACATTAGAAAAAAATGTACTTGTAATAGATGCTGATCCTCAGGCCAACGCTTCCAGCGGACTGGGCGTAGACATCAAGCAGGTGGAATACTCGCTCTACGAATGCATCGTCAACAAAACTGACGTACACGAAGCTATCTACACAACCGACATTGAGGGACTGGACATCATCCCTAGCCATATTGACCTGGTAGGTGCAGAGATAGAGATGCTGAACCTACCCGACCGCGAAAAAGTGCTCAAGAGGATGTTTGATCCTATACGCAGCGAGTATGACTACATTCTGATAGACTGTTCTCCGTCATTAGGTCTCATCACAGTGAACTCTCTTACGGCAGCCGACTCCGTCATCATTCCTGTTCAGTGTGAGTATTTTGCACTGGAAGGAATATCAAAGTTGCTGAACACCATCAAAATAATCAAGAAGAAACTGAATCAGAAATTAGAAATAGAGGGATTCCTACTCACCATGTACGATTCACGTCTTCGTTTAGCCAACCAAATCTACGATGAGATGAAACGCCACTTCCAGGAATTGGTATTCAAGACTGTCATACAACGCAACGTGAAACTCTCCGAGAGCCCATCTCACGGACTTCCCGTAATCCTCTACGATGCCGACTCCACGGGTTCCAAGAATTATCTGGCTCTTGCCAAGGAACTTATTAACAAGGATGCTTAATTAGTACACATCATGGCAGTAAGAAAGAAATATGCCAGTGGCGTGCTGGGTCGCGGACTGGATGATATCGGCAATGGCCGCGGACTTGACGCTCTGATTGACACCGGTGCTGAAGTAAAGACGCAAGGGTCATCAAATCTGAACGAAATAGCCATCTCCCAGATTGACCCAAATCCCAACCAGCCTCGCCGTGAGTTTGACGAGGATTCTTTACAAGAGCTGGCAAGCAGCATCCGCGAGATAGGCATCATCCAGCCTGTGACATTGAGGCTGATGAACGATGGGCGTTATCAGATAATTGCTGGCGAACGCCGTTGGCGTGCAGCCCAGCAGGCTGGGCTGACCTCCATTCCCGCCTATATACGTACGGTGGAAGATGAAAACGTGATGGAGATGGCGCTGGTGGAAAACATTCAACGCGAAGACCTGAATGCCATTGAGATTGCCCTGGCCTACCAGCATTTGATGGAGACAACTAATCTTACGCAAGAAAAGATATCGGAACGAGTAGGCAAAAGCCGTACAGCTGTAACCAATTACATGCGTCTTCTAAAGTTGCCTGCCCAGATCCAGATGGCGTTGAAAAACAAAGACATAGACATGGGTCATGCACGTGCTCTTCTGGCACTCGACAGTCCATCGATGCAGCTGAAGGTATTCAAGGATATTCAGAAAAACAACTACTCCGTTCGCAAGGTCGAGGAGATGGTGCAATTACTGAAAATGGGTGAGGATGTGCAAACTGTGAAACGCAGAATAGCAGGCAAGTCACAAATGGACAGAACCTTCTCTGATGCCAGCAAATGGCTTACAGAACGGCTTCAGCATAAGGTACAAGTGACATGTTCACCCTCAGGCAAGGGGAAAATCACCATTGCCTTCAGTGGCAATGAAGAACTTCAGCGCATCTTGGAAACGCTAAAACAGTGATGATTGTTAAGTGATGAGTGACTTTTATCGCGTACATATTATACTAAAGAAAACGAGGTGGATTAAGGCTTTGTTGACACTCATTGCCTTATTCCCTTATCGCGCCTGCCTAACCATGGCACTCTTTCTGTCACTTATCTCTGCTTCAGCACAACAGGTAGAAGTACCTGATACGATAGCAAAGAAAATTCATGATTCTGTCATCAAGACAACTGTCCCCGATTCTGTCATTAAGGCCATACCCGACACGTTGGTCAAAAACATTGACGAATTTGAACTGGCACCACTCGACTCTCTGATTACCGATGAGACTGTACGCCAGCTACAGGAGCAGAGCGAGAGTATTGCCAAGGAACTGGAACTCCAAGGAGGCAACGTCGACACTACAGCTAAGACCGGGCTGTTGCCTCCCCGTCTGTCAAAGCAGCAACGCGACTGGGACACATGGATACCCAACCCCCAACGTGCCATGTGGCTGGCAATGGTCATACCCGGTGCAGGACAGATGTACAACAGGAAATACTGGAAACTACCTCTTTTCTATGGAGGGTTCATGGGGTGTATCTATGCGCTCACATGGAACAACAAAATGTACAAAGAGTATGCCCAGGCCTATCTTGACATCATGGATGACGACCCTGGTACCCACAGCTACATGAACTTCATGACTCTGGGACGTCGGATTACACCACAGAATGAAGAACGCTACAAGAACCTGTTCAAAAGGAGAAAAGACCGATACCGCCGTTGGCGTGACATGAGTTTCTTCGTCATGTGCGGCGTCTATGCCCTGTCTGTCATCGATGCCTATGTTGACGCCGAGCTGTCTGTATTCGACATCTCTAGTGACCTGAGCATGAAAGTGGAGCCTGCTGTCATGGGCTCCCCCATCAGTAACAATCCTTTGCAGGCTTCATCTCTCGGTGTAAACTGCAAGATTAACTTCTGAGGCAGAGTAATAAGCAAAACAAGTAAAAAGATGATGAAAACTAACAACAATAGAAAGAACAGCGAAAAGGTAAAAACAAATTGGTGGATGAAGGTTCTATCGATACTCCTAATGTATCATCTGTCACTCATCCCCTCGTTCGCGCAATTAGAGGTTGATGACGAAGAAGAGGAAGAAGAGGATGAGACGGAACTTATCGATGCCAACGATGAGATCACGCTGACTGACAAAGAAGGCAACGAGGAGGTGATAGACTTCCCCGCAGCTATGACCTACGACCTGGACAGTCTGATGCAGATTTACATGGCAGACAAGTATCTAAGCAGTACCGATGATTGCCAGTCCACGGCAGAAAACCCCTACTTCCCCCCAGAAGTCTATATTGACCGCCTGCGTCGTCTGCCTACCGTCATCGAAATGCCCTACAACGAGGTCGTACAGACCTTCATCGACCGCTATGCAGGACGTCTGCGCCGCACCGTCAGCTATATCCTTGGTGCCAGCAACTTCTATATGCCCACCTTTGAGGAGGCCCTTGATGCCTACCAGTTGCCGTTGGAACTGAAATACGTGCCGGTCATTGAGTCTGCACTCCATCCGAAAGCAGTCTCACCTGCTGGAGCAACAGGTATCTGGCAATTCATGCTTGCTACAGGCAAACGTTACGGGCTGAACGTCAACTCCTACGTGGACGATCGTTGCGACCCTGTGAAGGCATCGTATGCTGCCGCAAAATATCTCAGCGACCTCTACAAAGTGTTTGGAGACTGGCATCTGGTGATAGCCGCCTATAACTGTGGCCCAGAGAATATCAACAAAGCCATTCACCGGGCCAACGGCGAACGCGACTACTGGAAGATTTATCCTTATCTGCCGCGTGAGACCCGTGGCTACGTGCCAGCGTTCATAGCCGCCAACTACATTATGACCTACTATTGCGAACACGGCATCTGTCCTATGCGTTTCACACTGCCTGAGAAGACCGACACTATCATGGTGAATGACAATGTGCACCTGCGCCAGGTGTCAGAGGTCTTGGACTTGGACCTTGAGATGCTGCGTGCCCTCAATCCCTCCTATCGCCGGGACGTGGTTCCTGGTGCTACCGAGCTGTCAGCCATCCGTCTTCCACTTGCCGATACTGGCCGGTTCATCGATATGGAGGATTCTATATTCAGTTCACGCAATGACGAGTTGATAGGCAAGCGCATAGAGGTGGAGATTGCTGCCGATCTGGCACCTGTCACCACTGCCAAGGCTACCAAACGCGGACGCTCAACAAAGGCATCCAAGAAAAATTCACGCAAGGCCCGACAATCTGCTCGTGGAGGGCGCAGTGTCACCGTCAAACGCGGACAGACCCTGTCAGAAATAGCCCGCCGCAACGGTACCACCGTGGCCAAGCTGAAGAAACTCAACGGTATCCGCGGCAACAACATCCAGGCAGGCAAGAAGCTGAGAATAAAATGATGATTTGAATCATGACATTAAGTATTGGAAGTTCCTGCCTTGCAAGCAAACGAAGGTCGAACAATCGCTTCGCTCTGCAACGAAGGAGACTGTTTACTTGCAAAGGACTTCGATAACTTAAGGCGTATCGACAACTTCGATAACTACAACGATAAAAACATATAATAGGAGGAGAAACTATGGATGATGAGCATGTACGGCACGAAGATGCCGATGAGAAGATGGTTGACGACGCTTTCCAGGCGTTGCTTGACAGTTATCTGGCATCACGTCACCGAAAGAAAGTAGACCTGATAACCAAGGCCTTCCACTTTGCACGGCAGGCTCACCGCGGGGTGCGGCGCCTGTCAGGCGAACCTTATATCATGCACCCCATTGCTGTGGCTCAGATAGTATGCTCCGAAATAGGACTTGGCTCTACCAGCATCTGTGCTGCCCTCCTCCACGATGTAGTAGAGGACACCGACTACACCGTAGAAGACCTGGAAAACATCTTCGGTTCAAAGATTGCGATGATTGTCGACGGACTGACGAAGATTTCCGGAGGAATCTTCGGCGAGCAGGCATCGGCACAGGCCGAGAACTTCAAGAAACTGCTGCTGACGATGAGCGAGGACATCCGTGTCATTCTGATTAAGATAGCCGACCGCTTGCACAACATGCGCACGCTGGATTCACAGCCTGCCAACAAACAGTACAAGATAGCGGGTGAGACGCTCTACATATATGCTCCTCTGGCTCACCGCCTGGGACTCTATCGCATCAAGTCTGAACTCGAGAACCTCAGCTTCCTCTTCGAACACCCCGAGGAATTCAAGTCCATACAGGACAAGCTGAAAGCCACGCAGATGCAACGTGACGAGCTGTTTGCGCAGTTTACGGCTCCCATTGAGAAGGCACTGAAGCAGATGGGCATCACCTACGAGATACGCGAACGTGTGAAGACCCCCTACTCCATCTGGCAGAAGATGCAGAACAAGCACGTCACCTTCGAAGAGATCTACGACATCCTCGCAGTCCGCATCATCTTCACCCCAGCGAAACGCGAGGAAGAGGTGAACGAATGCTTCAATATCTACGTGGCCATTTCACGCCTCTACAAATCTCACCCTGACCGACTGCGCGACTGGCTCAACCATCCGAAAGCCAACGGCTACCAGGCTTTACATGTGACACTGATGTCCAAGCAGGGACATTGGATAGAGGTGCAGATACGCTCGGACCGCATGGACGAAATAGCTGAGCAGGGATTTGCTGCTCATTGGAAGTACAAAGAGGGCGAACAGGAGGAGTATACCGAGGACGAGACCGAGCTGAACAGCTGGTTGCGCACCATCAAGGAGATACTCGACGACCCCCAACCCGATGCCATGGACTTCCTCGATGCCATTAAGCTGAACCTCTTCGCCTCCGAAATATTCGTCTTTACGCCCAAGGGTGAGATAAAGACCATGCCTGCAGGATGTACCGCCCTTGATTTTGCCTTCTCCATCCACACCTTCCTGGGCAGCCATTGCATAGGCGCCAAGGTTAACCACAAACTCGTACCACTGAGCCACAAACTGCAGAGCGGCGACCAGGTTGAGATACTCACCTCGAAGTCACAGCATGTGCAGCCCTCATGGATCAGTTTTGTGTCGACAGCCAAGGCCAAGGCCAAGATACAGTCTATTTTACGCCGTCAGAACCGCGACATTCAGAAACAGGGTGAGGAACTGCTCGGAAGTTTCCTCCAGCGCAACGGTCTCGAGTTCAGCTACGCCATACTTGACCAGCTTGCAGAATACCACGACATCCGTAGGCGTGAGGACTTCTACCAGGCATTGGGCGAGAAAGCCATCATCCTGGGTGAAAAAGACATAGATGAACTGAACGGTAAACACAAGAAAACCACCGATAACAGTGGCGGATGGCGCAAGTACGTGCCCTTCGTCAAGCCACGTAAAGTTGAGGATTCTGATCAAGACCCTCAAGGTCCAGATTCCACTTCCCAGTCTGCCAATGGTTCCGGTCTTTTCATCGTACCAGAGAAGTTCAACCGCAAGAAACCTATCTTCATCACCGACAACAACCTACACCAGTACAAGTTCACCACCTGCTGCCACCCTATACCGGGCGACGACATTCTGGGGTACATTGACAACAAAAACCAGATTGAAATCCACAAACGTGCATGCCCCGTGGCCAACAAACTCAAGACCTCCTTTGGCAACCGCATCCTCGATGCCAAATGGGACATGCGCCGACGGCTTTATTTCGATGCCACCATCCGCATTAGCGGTATCGACCGTATAGGTCTGCTCAACGAGGTGACCCAGATACTCTCCTCCCAGCTCAGTGTGAACATACACAAAGTACTCATCACCTGTGACGAGGGTCTCTTTAACGGCACTCTTGAAATCAGCGTCCACGACTGCAAGGATGTGCAGGCTGTCACCGACAATCTGAAAAAGGTGGAAGGATTAAAGGAAGTCATCAGGATCATTTAGCATACCCCCCATCCCTGCATGAAGCATGCGGCATGAGAATAAAAAACAAACTCCAATAACAATGAAACTATTTCAAACCACCCCCCCCAGAGACCATCAGAAACCGAGTGTACTCAGCCTTTGCCTTGCCAGACATGGAAAAGCCATCCATTGGATGGTGCTTTCAGCACTGACCTTTCTTCTGTGTACACTACCGACAAGCCCCGCCGTTGCCAAGAGCTACGACAACCCCGACACACTGGTAGTGGCGCGCGACGGTACTGGCGTATTCCGCACCGTGGGCGAGGCCATCGAGGTGTGCCGTGCCTTCATGGACTACCACAAGGTGATCTATGTCAAGCGAGGCACTTACAAGGAGAAGCTCATCATCCCGCAATGGATACAACATATCGAGATATGCGGAGAAGACCGCGACGAGACCATCATCACCTACGATGACCACGCCAACATCAAAAGCCTGCCCCCAGCCCCCACACAGGGAGGAACGGAAATGCGGCCCATGGGCACTTTCCGCACCTACACGCTCAGAATCGATGCAAATGACATCACCCTGAAGAACATCACCATCGAGAACAACAGCGCACGCCTCGGACAGGCCGTGGCACTGCATACTGTGGGCGACCGTCTGACATTCATCAACTGTCGTTTCCTGGGACATCAGGACACTGTCTATACTGGCATGGCTAACACACGGTTGAAGTTCACAAACTGCTACATTGAGGGAACCACCGACTTCATCTTCGGTCCCTCCACCGCGTGGTTCGAGGGTTGCACCATCCATTGCAAGGCCAATTCCTACATCACCGCTGCCTCCACACCCCGCGACGTGGCCTATGGTTACATCTTTAACAATTGTACCATTACCTGCGCTGCTAATGTCGAGAAGGTGTTCCTGGGACGTCCCTGGCGCGACTACGGTTACACCCTCTTCATGAACTGCGAGCTGCCCGCACAGATACGTCCCGAAGGCTGGCACCACTGGGAGCAACACCGTGAACAGACAGCCCGCTACATGGAGTACAACAACCACGGTCCCGGTGCTGCCACCGCTTCACGAGCAGCCTGGAGCCATCAACTCACCAAGAAGGAAGCCCAGCAGATCACTCCCAGCGCCGTATTCCAAATCAGCAACTCCTGGCAGTAGCCAGCCATGCCGATAATCACCCTCCGCAATGTCTTGAGAGGGCTTGTCAGTCTTCATGGTTCACCTACATTGACCGCTACGCCAGGAAGTTGTCTGGATGTATCAGTGAACAAACATCAGCGTTCCAATCTGAAACTGACAGGCAGCGTGTAGGTGGTTTCTATACGCATACCATTTTGACGACCAGGCACCCACCGGGGCATATTGCGCACCACGTGGATGGCTTCCTCTTTCAGGGCTTCAACGGCGTCGTAATAGTTCTTGGTGGCTTCTATGGCCTCTTCATCGCCCTCCTTGGCAGCCTTTACCGTCTCAGCGGTGATGAGAGGTGTTCGGGAGTTGACCTCAACGACCTGGGGTGAGCGCACAAATCCAGTCTTGTCAACCGTAAACCGCACCAGGATTTCTGCCTCCGCCTGCGTCTCTCGGGCTACAGCAGGATAGCGAAGATGAGCACTCAGATACTTCATGATTTCTGCCTTGCCACCAGGGAACGTTGGATCCTGTTCCCCAATGTTGAACGTCCCGTCATCTCCATTGGAGAAATCCCTGTCTTTGTATCGCGAGCTGCTGCTGTCAATGCTATCAGTCCGTCCCACAACTTTTACATCCGTAAACTTCATAGCCTCCTCCATTGTCACGTCTATCTGATTGCTGCTGATGTCGAACGACTGCATCTTGTACCCTACGTATGAGCAGCGGATCTTGTTACTGGGATTCACCACCTTCATGACATAGTTGCCATTCTTATCAGTCACGGCAGTGGCCACGATACGCCCTATCTTGTCTATCTCAACGAGGTTGGCATACTGAAGCGGCTGTCCGTTCTTGTTCTTCACAGTACCGGTAATCTTATCGTCGGGTTTCACCGCTTCTATGGCTTTCACCTCCTTGACTAATGCAGGAGCAGGAGTTTCTATTACTTCTGACTCCTCCACATCAGAACTGAGTGCATCAGCAATAGGCTGTTCGATCATTCTGACACTACTGTCCACGACCTCTTTCAAGGATTCTTTAGGTTTCGAGAATGCCGTAAGCGCAAAGCCTACGAGCGGGAGGGTGATGGCAATCCACGTCAGGCGCCACCACGTTGACTGTTTTTTCTTCATCATGATAATTCGTTTTTTAATGTTAAGATTAAACGAACAGGCCAGTGCGTAGGCCTCCGCCCCAACTGTCCGCATGACTAATAATCGCTGATAGTCACGGCTACGAATGTGATAATGATTGATCACTTCCTCATCAGCCTCGTATTCGTGAACCACCTTTATCTCTTTCATAACAAGCCAACACACAGGGTTAACCAGCGTACACAGCAGAATGAACACCAAATCAAGGGGATGCAGCAGCTTGATGTGCGACAACTCATGGTGCATGCTTGCACGACGGCCGAAACCGTTCTCCTTATCAGAGATGACAATATAGTTCATCCAACTGAATGGGCCGTAATCTTCGCTATGTGTCACCAATCGTATCCATCGGCCCACTTTCCTCTTCCGCTTCCCATGCAGAAAGAACAGCATCTTTACCAACGACCTGAGCCAACTGACCACCTGTATAGTCATATAAATAATGTACGTAAGAACAATGGCAACAAATACCTTTTGCGTTGTCGTCAGCTCATCCTGTGCCTCTGTCGCTTGCATTTGAAGATGTGAGATGGCAGGTCCAGGATCTAACTGCCCCATATTGATTCTGCAGACCTCAGCGAAGGGTTCCATTTGCTCGCTAATCGTGATGTGGATGGATGGCAGCAAAGCCGATACCACTACACTACACAACAGAAAGAAACGATTGAAACGATGGAAGGTGCTGCCGCTGAAGCACATCTTGTACAACAACAGGAATGCTGAAAGGCACAGTGCCCATTCAAGAACATATACTACAAAACTGCCCATGTGTATTTCTCTTTATTACATTCTTTCGTTTTCTCATTCTCTCATTCCTCTTCTACTATACGGATCAATTCTTTCAATTCGTCAATACTGATATCGTGCTCCTTCACCAGATTTGAGATAAACCCCATGTATGAGCCGCCAAAAAACTTTTTTACGTTTTCTTTTTGAATGGCGTTGATGTATTGGTCGCGTGTAACAGCAGCATTGTACAGATAAAATTTGGGACTTAGCTCTTTATGACTAATCATACCATGTACTTCCAAACGGCGCACGTATGTGGCAATAGTGTTAAAGTGGGGAGCAGGCTCGGACAGGTAACCTATGAGGTCTCGAATGGACTGTTCACCATGTTCCCACAGTGCTTCCATAATACTCAGTTCTTTGTCTGTTAGTTTCTTCATATAAATCCTTTTCTGAACTTTGTTTTTTATTCGACTGCAAAGTAACTACATCTTGTAGTAACTTCCAAATTAATTAACCCTTATTAATATTACTTGTGTAGTTATTAGCATATTGCCGTAATGATACTGTTCATGTTTCTAACCGATTTAGGGAGTGTCAAGGGTGTATTTGCGTTTTCAATCTATAAAAAAGATTAAAAAGGGTAGCTTGTTGTTTTCTGTTCTTCAAAAACAAGGAAAAAGATTTCGCTAAAAGGTAATTATTTCTTAACTTTGCAGCGAATATGTCTAATTACTATTTTTATCAGCTATACATTATCAGAGTTTCGACTCAGTGACTGTGTCAAAGGCTTATTCTCAGAACAAACTGCTCAATAGAAACAAGATCAAAAAATTTCAAAATTAATGTATAACTTAAACTAACTATTGTATGAAACAAAAAATCATGAGAACCCTTGCGGCTTCTCTGTTGTCATTGGCATGCATGACCCTTTGGGCACAGCAAACAGTCAAGGGCACAGTGAAGGATGCATCGGGTGAGCCAATGATTGGCGTGACTGTGGCCACAGGAAAAGGCACAGGAGCAGTGACCGACTTCAACGGCAACTTCACGCTGCAAAATGTCTCACCTTCAACAACGCTGAACATCTCGTACGTTGGCTACAAGTCGCAGGCCATCAAGGTGGGCAGTAAGACCCAGTTTGACATTGTGCTCGACGAGGACAACACCACACTTGAAGATGTGGTTGTCATCGGCTACGGCACGATGAAACGTAAGGACCTGACAGGATCTGTCGCCTCAGTCACAGGTGACAAGCTCGCTTCAAACCCTGTTTCCAATGTGGCCGAGGCCTTGCAAGGACAGTTACCTGGCGTCAACGTCATCTCACAGGACGGGCGACCTGGTGCAACGATGAGCATCCGCGTTCGTGGTGGTGGATCTATCACCCAGTCGAACGAGCCGCTCTACGTGGTGGACGGTGTGCAGGTGTCAGCCATTGATGACATTCCTGCCGACAATATCGAGTCTATCGATGTGCTGAAGGATGCTGCCTCAACAGCTATCTATGGTGCACGCGGTGCCAACGGTGTCATACTCATCACCACCAAGGGTGCCAAGGAAGGCCGCACCACCGTGAAGTATAACATGTACTACCAGATCCGCAAGAATCCGGCAAACCTTGAAATCTGGGACGCCTACAGTCATGTGCTCCACCAGTGGAGCTATGCCACTGCACTGGGAGCATCCTACGCTGACAACGTGGCAAAGTACTACGGACTGGGAAACCAGTACGGAAACCACATCAACGAGTATAAGAACATGGACAGCCACAACTGGATGGACGATGTCATCGAAACGAGCCATTCTTGGAATCACGACATCAGCGTGAGCGGCGGTACTCAACAGACAAAATACTATGCCACACTGAATTATTCCAACGATGACGGTATCCTCATCAACTCTGGATTCCGCCGTTGGAACGGCAATTTCAAACTCTCGCAAGACATTACAAAGAATCTGAAGTGGGACATGGATGCCCGCTATACAGAAATGCAGTTCAAGGGCACACAGTTTGGCTATGCCACACAAGCCTATACCTTCAATCCTATTGACAGGCCTTTAGGCTCAGCCGATCCTTCCGACCTCGGTATGGGTAGCGCCAACGCACAGGACGATTACAACCCTGTGAACATCCTCAACGACTACAAGAACCAGAACAACCGCTACCGCATCGGTGTCAACAACGCCCTGACATGGAAGGTCATCCCTGGTCTCACCGCCAAGAGCGAGCTTTTCCTCAGCCGCAACTGGGCTAAGCAGCAGCGCTGGGACGGTGGTAACACCAACGGACAGAGCTACAACCTGGCACGTATCAACAACAGCGATGGCTACAACGTGAGATGGGACACCACCCTGAGCTACGACGTGCAGGGACTGAGTGAGAACCACAAGCTGAACATCATGGCAGGTAACGAAGTCCTGGGTTCGAAATCGAGTTCCAACTTCATCACCGGAACCGGCTATCCTGCCGAGTGGGACATGGACTACGCCATGGCAAACATCTCAATGTCGAGCAGCAGTGTGCCTGGTGACCAGGTAGGCAGCACCGTTGGCACACCGGCACACACCACATCGTGGTTTGGACGTTTGAACTACACCCTCATGGAACGCTATCTCTTTACCGCCACCATGCGTGCTGACGGTTCTTCGAAATTCCGCGGCGACAACAAGTGGGGCTACTTCCCCGCTGCTGCTGCTGCCTGGCGTATCAGCGACGAGCCCTTCTTGGCAGGATCACGCGAATGGCTCGACAACTTGAAACTACGTATCTCCTTTGGTACGTCAGGTAACGATGGCATCGATGCCGGTCTCTTCGACACCCTCTGGAAAACCGGTACCGCCACTATCAACGGCGAGACCGTCACCACCTACGTTCCTGCTGACTGTCTGGGCAACCCCGATCTGAAGTGGGAGACCACCATATCGCGCAACCTGGGCCTTGACTTTGGATTCTGGAACGGACGCCTTCGCGGTACACTCGATTTCTATTGGAACACCACCAAGGATGTCCTGATGCGCGTTCCTTGCGACGCCACCACTGGCTTCAGCTACAAATATGAGAATGTTGGTCAGACCTCAAACAAGGGTATCGAGTTGACTTTGAACTACGAGATCTACCGTTCGAAAGACTTCAATCTCAGCTTTGGTGCCACCGTCAACCACAACAAGAACAATGTGGACGAGCTGATGGAGGGAGTCGTGGCCAGTGCCCATACCGGCTGGGGTTCCACCATGCGAGTACCTTATTATGACTACCTGGTCATGGTCGACGAGCCTGTAGGACTGATACAGGGTCTGAAGAGCGCCGGTATCTATACCGTCGACGACTTCACTGTAGCCGACGGAGTGTGGACGCTGAAGCAAGGAATACCTGACTATTCAGCTACTAGCTATGCTGGTGGCGATGCCTACAAGCGCCCCGAAGGTCAGACAGCCTTCCCAGGTATGGCCAAGTTTGAGGACATAGACGAAGATGGCGTAGTCACCACCAGCGACGTCGACATTATCGGCCATACCCAACCCGACCTCACTGGCGGATTCAATTTCACCGGACGCTATCAGAACCTCGACTTCGCTGCCAACTTCACCTATCAGATAGGCGGCGAGGTGTACAACGCCAACGTCATGCACGCCATGATGGGAAACAAGGATACTGGTCTGGGACAAGGCCGTCTGAAGGAAGTAGCCGACTGCTGGAAAATGTACAACGTCAATGCCAATGGCGAGCTCTATGCTGTCACCGACCCTGCAGAACTCTCTGCTCTCAATGCCGGTGCCAAGTATGCACTGCCCTATTCTGAGTATGGTATCGCAAGCTCGCAGTTCATCGAGGACGCTTCGTTCCTCCGCCTGCAGACACTCACACTGGGATACACACTGCCCAAGACCATCACAAGCCGAGTGGGTATCAACCGCCTGCGCCTCTATGCCACAGCAGGCAACCTGTTCTGCCTGAAAGGCTATAGCGGACTTGACCCCGATGTCAACGTCAGTCCCTCTGCCGATAGTTCCTATAGCGGATTCCCCACACCCAACTACGACTTCCGCTCCTATCCCAAGGCGCGTACATTCACCTTCGGTCTTAACGTTACATTCTAATCATTCAGAAAGGAGAAACAACATATGAAAAAACAGATATTATCATTAGCACTTTGCGCCATAGGGATAGCCGTTCTGACCTCGTGCAGCGACTATCTTGAAACCAGCTCAAAGTCTAACGCCGACGGAGAATTTGTATTCTCCAACATGACCACAGCACGTGCAGCCATGGATGGTGCCTACAGCGAGTGGCATGGAGCCATCAGCTCCCAGATCTTTGGCGACGGACTGTTCTATGCTCTCGACGTGGCAGGTTCCGACATCATGCGCCACCCTGAGAAGTACACAGCACAACCCCTGCGCCACACCCCGGAATGCTTCTATGTCAACGGTACGGCTGCTGCCGATTACGACGCCGTGGGTTATGGCAAGGAAGCGCCCAACAACCCCTACAGCGTTCTCTTCGCTGTTATCGGCAAGGCCAACGCTGTAGCTTCAGCCATTGAGGCCAAGGCAGACTTCGAGGCAATGATGGCTGCTGGCACACCTACCGAAATCAGCCAGCTCTACGGCGAGGCTGTAGCCATGCGTGCCACATGCTACCGCGAGCTCATCAAGTACTACGGCGATGTGCCCTATCAGAGCCAGATGGGTGCTGCTGCCTTGGGGCTTTCACCCCGTGACTCTATCTACGACGTGGTCATTGCTGACCTGAAGCGCGTGGAACCAGTCATGAATCCTGTGGGCAAGGACAAGCGTTTCTTCTCGCAGACCTATGTCGACGCACTCATCGGACGTCTGGCACTCGAGGCTGGTGGTTATCAGACACGACGAGGCGACATCGCCTACACCGACGGACAAGGCAATCCGCTTACCTTCGAGCAGAAGGGCAGTCAGAACAATGGTGCTACCTATGGTCGCCGTTCCGACTGGCAGACTCTCTATGCCACCGCCAAGGAATACTTCCAGAAAGCCATCGACCACAAAGGCACTGCCAAACTCTCTGAGAACTACAGCGACTTCTTTACACAACTGCATGGAGACGATGCCTCCTATGCTGACGAGTCGATCTACGAAGAGCCCTTCCAGCAGGGAGCCAGCGGTAACGACCCCCGTCCCTATTCGTTAGGTCGCCCTGCAGCAGGTGGCAGCTCGAATGATTATCCTTGCAAGAACTATGGCCAGGGCCGTATTAACCCCGCTTTCTATTATGGTGTTTTCGACCCCAAGGACCTGCGTCGTGACCTCTGTTGCACGGTCACGGGTGGCAACAAGGGTTTCGAGAAGCTTATTCCCTTTACTCCTGGCTCTCAGGCTAATGGTGGTGGCATTGCCTGCAACAAGTTCGATGAGAACCGTCAGACCACAGTATGGACGAAGAACCAGCGCCGATCGGGTATCAATGCCCCCTATATGCGTATGGCAGAGGTATACCTGGGACTGGCAGAGGCTTGTGCCGGACTGGGTGATGAGGCCACAGCCAAGCTGAACCTCCAGACCATCCGTAACCGTGCCTTCGGTGGCAACGGCCAGGTGGACGAATTCATCCGCAAGGAAGGCTCACTGCTGAAAGCCATCATCGACGAACGCGGCTTTGAGTTCGCCGGCGAGGGTGACCGCCGCTGGACACTCATCCGCTCAGGCTTCATCGGTGAGAAGATCATGGAGATCAAGGACCTCACCCACAAGATGATTGAGGGGCTCAAGGCCAATGGTTCCTACACTTTCGACAACGGCAACACCATCTCTGCCAATGTATGGACAAAACTGGTTGATGCCAAGGCTCTTTATGGCAAGCGTCTCACCACCGCCTGTCCCGCTGGCAGTGAGGATGATCCTGTGCTCTACCCAGGCTGGCGTGGAGTAAACAACGATTGGGGCTCCTATGGTCTCGATTACAAAGGTAATAACAACACCAACCTTGCTATTGTGGGACTGTTCAAGCCCGTCAGTGCCGACGAAGCAGCTGCACTCGAAGCCGACGGTTATCAGAAAGTGGCTTGGGGATCTGTACTGGTGGATAATCAAGACGAGTACGACAAGTACCTCTTCTACGAGTACGATGGCGACAAGGCTCCTATCTACCTGTTCCCATTCTCGCCCAACACCATGTCGACGGGTGGACTGACCAACGGATACGGTTTCAAGAACAACTGATCCACACCTCCAACCATCCTCCCTTCCCCCGCTCTAGTGCGAGGGAAGGGAGAGGATAGCCTTGCAGGCGGTGAGTAGCCGTACCTGCAAGGCTTTTCTGTGGAGAAACTGCTGCATACAAGAAGAAAAGGACATTTTTGAAAGAAAAATGCCAATTTGTTTTGCAAATTCCCATATAATAGCTATCTTTGTAGCGAAATTGCGATAATAGGTGATATCCGATGCGCATCAAGACAAGAAGAATCAAATTACTACTTACCGCCGCCAGCCTGCTCTTTCCACTCATGGCACGAGCACAGGAGGAGAATATGGAAACGTTGTTCGACGTGAGCCATATCATGGCCTATGTGGTCGCCATGTTGCTGATGGGGTTCTTCTGCCTGATATTCTACAACCGGCTCATTGTCTTCCGGGCGCTCGACAACCGTATGCGCAGCCGTACACAGAACATGCAGCTCGCCATGATCTTGAGCAACAGCAGGCTCAGGGTGTGGCTCTTCAATCCAGACCTGCGTACCTACAGCCTGTTGTCAAAAGATGGTAACGTGCAGGAGACCTACATGCCATTGGACTTCTCAAGGTTCTATGAACGCGATGACTTCGAACGGATGCGCCAGGATCTCACTTCCATCGTTCACAACCACATGAAACAGACCACCATTGTGGTCAGAGGCAATGCCAGCAAGTACACTTCCGGGCCAATGGACCATACGCTTGAGGTGACCCTCCGCGTGTTTGAACGCAATGAGGAAGGCCGCCCCACAACCATCATCGGACTGGAACGCGACATCACCGAAGAGATGAAACAGCAAGAGCATGTGGACAAGCTGATGATGAGATACCAGACAGTGTTCAAATCATCAGATATTGACCTGATATACTATGACAAGGATGGCTATTTGGTCGACATCAACGAGAAAGCTTGCCAGACCTTCGGTGTGAAGAGCAGGAGCGCCCTTCTGAGCCACAAGCTGACCATCAATGACATGGATCCTTTCAAGGATATAGACATCAACACCTTTGCTGGCTACCGACTGACATCATCGTTCAACATTGACCAAATCAGAAAAAGCGGTCAGGGAAAGGTGCCCGACATCACCGTGAGCGGAAAGATGATCTATGATATCGTGATGAACCCTATCCGCAATGAACAGGGAGTACTCATAGGGCTCTACACAGCAGGACGCGACATTACGGAGATGGTGGAAACCTTCCATCGTCAGAAAGAGAGTACACGACGTCTGTCGGAGGCGACAAAGAGCATAGAAAACTATGTGAACAACATCAACTACTCATTGCAGACAAGCCAGGTGAGGCTAATGAACTATTACCCCGACCGCCACGTCCTGGAGATTAATAGTGACCTGAGCCATACGCAGTATAAGCTGACGCAGGTGAGGTGCATTGGGCTGGTCAGCGAAGAGCACCGCCGCCAGGCTAGAGGATTGCTGCGCCGCATGGACCGCCGTGAGAACACACAGCTGAACACAGCGGTGAGAACCATTATGAAAGACAAAAAAGGATACCGGGTATGGCTGACGTTCAACATTTTCCCCATTCTGGGAAAGGATGGCACAGTAAGCCACTATTTTGGTATGTGTCGTAATACCACCGAATGGATGACCACTCAGCAGCAACTGCAGGAGGAGACAGCAAAGGCGCTGGAGACCGAACGGTTGAAAGATGCTTTCCTTCTGAACATGAGCTATGAGATACGCACACCGCTGAACACGGTGTTGGGCTTTGCGCAACTGTTCGGCCAGGAACACGACCCTGCCGACGAGCCGCTCTTTGCCGACGAGATAAAACGTAACGCCAATACGCTGCTGACTCTGGTTAACGAGTCACTATACCTATCGCGACTGGATGCCCACATGATAGAGATGCGCCCCTCGGATACAGACTTCCCCATCGTGTTCGACAGCTACTGCCGCATAGGCATGAACACATTGAAGCCCGGCGTGAGATACATCATCGAAAATCCCTACGAACACCTGCTGATGAGCATAGACGAACAGTGGATTGGCCAGATAGTGCAGCGACTGTGTACAAATGCAGCTTTCCACACCAATGAGGGTTTTGTACGCGCCAAGTACGAATACCATCAGGGAATGTTGACTATCAGCATCGACGACAGTGGCAACGGCGTAGCCAAAGAGGTACGGTCACACATGTTCGACCGTTTCGCCACTGACAACGAAGGCAACCATTGCAGTTCCGGTCTTGACCTGCCCATAGTGAAAGAACTGACAGAACAGCTGGGAGGCAGTGTGGAATGCCAGTCAGAACGCGGCAAGGGTACCACCATCTGGGTGAACATACCCTGCGAAGCCACGTCGATAGAGAAAAAGAAAGAAATACTGCCCATCATATAAGAAAAGGATAAAGGCATGAAGATACTACTCTCCGATATTGCAACCTTGAAAAGCAGCCCAGCAATCGACGACACCGGACTGCTGATACTGGCTTGTGTAACGATTGCTTTTATCGCTGCTTTGGTGGTGACCATTTTTTCCAACAACCGTGCCAGAAAGGCTGCCATACAAACGGCAAATGTGACAAGCATCATGCGGCATGCCCTGGAAATAGGAGGCGTGTCCACAGTGAAGTTCAACATGATGCACAGGTATGTGAAAAGCACCTTCGGCGACTTGCTGCCCAAGGAGGGCGTGACATATGAGGAGTTCATGGAGCGGATTCATCCCGAGGATCGACCCGTTTTCGACAGGTTTATCACGCACATCAGTCAGCAAACGGGAGACTCCAACGAGGTTTCATTCCGTTGGAATTCGCAGACACAAGTACAGACCACTATTTGGAGAAATGTCTACGCCACCGGACTGGCAGAGGGACTTATGCTGCCAAGGAACGTAGTGTGCACCATTACTGACGAGACAAAGGAAATGAAAGAGCAACGCCAGGAACACGAACTGACCGACCGCTATCAGTCCATCTTCCGCAAAAGCATCGCAGGTATATCGTTCTACGATAAGAACGGAGTTATACTTGTCGCCAACGAGAACATGGCGGAGATTTTCCATTTCCAAAGCGAGCACGACCCATACTATTTCGGGAAAAGCATCTTCCGTCGCCCCCCATTTCGCGATATAGTAGACCCCGACAACTTGGAGGAGATGAATTTCTGTACACACATAACCATTCCCGAGCGAGGCGTAAACAGCTTCATGGAGATCATGTTCAAGCCCGTACGCAACGGCGAGGGCATGGTACAGAATATTCTGCTGGTAATTCGTGAGATAACCGAAGAACGCGACATGTACCTACAAGCCAAGGAAAATGACCGGCAAACGAGAGAGGCCAATGAAAAGATCCAGAACTATGAGGCCGAATTACTTTACCTGATGGAGAACTGCGACATGCGTGTGTGGCGTGCTGACTTCAATACCCACAAAGTGACCTTCCACAAGCAACTGAGCCAGATAGAGAGGGAGATGACATTCGAGGAATTTGCAGATCTTATTACCGACGGAAGGACTGAGAGCGCAAAGAATAAATTCTCAACCCCCGACGCTTTCTTCAACAAACCAGTCACCTACCTGCTGCAGATGAGACCTGTATTCCATGACCGCAGCACCAAGGAATGGAACCTGGTGAACAGTATTCCCCTGTTCGACAAGAACGGGCACCAGACAGGCAGCTTCGGCACCATACGCAATATGACGCAACTGATAGAAGCACAGGAGAAACTGAAGGAGGAGACACGCCGTGCCAACGACTCTGCCAGGCTGAAGAGTGTATTCATGGCTAACATGACCCACGAGATACGCACGCCCCTGAATGCCATTGTAGGGTTCAGCGATGTGCTAAGCATGATTGAGTCGCCCGAAGACAAGAAGGAAATGGTGCGTGTCATCATGAACAACTGCGACATGCTGCTGCGTTTGGTCAACGACATCCTGGAAGTGTCAGGCATGGATGCCAATGCCATCAAGCTGGAACCCGTGGACGTGGACTTCTCGCTGGCCTTCAACGATATCTGCGAAACATTGAAGCAACGTGTTCAGGAGCCGGGAGTAGAATTTATCAAAGATAATCCTTATAAGACATTCCCCACCTATCTGGATCCCAAACGTATACAGCAGGTAGTTACCAACTTTGTGACCAATGCTGTCAAATACACTCACGAGGGACATATCAAGGTGGGATATCGTCAGGAGGAACGTACCATCAAGAACAAACTGGTGGCAGGCGGATTGGAGACCAAACAGGGCATCTATGTCTACTGTGAAGATACAGGGGCAGGCATTCCAAAGGACAAGCAGTCGTCGGTGTTCGAACGCTTCGTCAAATTGAACGACTATGTTCAGGGAACAGGTCTTGGCCTCAGCATCTGCAAGGCCATTGCCAACCGTTCCGGTGGACAGATAGGCGTCACATCAGAAGGTGAAGGCCACGGCTCCACGTTCTGGATGTGGGTACCGTGTGAATTAAAACAGGCTTTATGATGAATGGTTAGAATGATGGTTATGGTGATGGTCCAGGTTCAGAATGGTCTGCGATGGTTGAGAATACTGTCGCTGCTTCTGCTTTTGAATCTTACCGCCTCTGCCCATATCTCTGAGAAATACAACACTGACCACCCGCTGGTGTACGAGGATGCATGGGATCTATGGCCTTATACCTACCTGAACGACAACGGTGACCCAGAGGGTTACAACATAGACCTGTTGAAACTACTGTGCAAGGAACTGGACATTCCCTACGTCATCAAGCTGAAACCTACTATTGGTGCATTGGAAGACCTGAGAGATGGCAAGAGCGACCTGATGCTGGGCATGGCTGCCGACTTCCACGATGAATATGGCCATTACAGCAAGACGGTGGTTCAGTTGTTCACACATAGCGTGGTCTACCCCACAAGCAAACCCCTTCTGGTGAAGACAATGAACGACCTTGCCAGCCACAGGGTCGTTGTCCACGCAGGTGCCTTCAGCCACCACCTGATGCAGGACAAGGGTTGGGGAGCCAATGCTGTTCCCTACGACGACATGAAAGAGGCCATGGTGGTGACAGCAGAAAAACAGGACAAGCCCATCGTGTGGAACACGCTGTCGCTGAAATGGCTCATGCATCGCTTCAACATTCAGAACATGGAGATTGCTCCTATTGACATACCCCACGGTGAGTACTGCTTCATGTCGAACGATGACGAACTATTGGAAGCACTCGATGCTGCCTACCTTAAACTGCAGGCCAACGACCAACTGCAGAGCATACAGAACAAGTGGTTCTACCCTGAACGCGAAGAGACCGGCGTAGCCCCGTGGGTTTGGAACGCAGCTGCAGTATTAGCCATTATTGCCTTGGTAGCCCTGGTCTATTTCCTAATACTCCATTTAAGGGAAAAGAACATGACCAAGCTCATTGCCAAGGAAAACAGCAGGCTGGCACTGATTCTGCAGACGAGCAACGTAAGAATATGGACTTATAACGTAGCGAAGCAGCGATTCACATGGATCAAGCAGGGGCACACATCAGAAAAAGTCTACGAGAAGGGCGAATTCGGCAAGCGATATTCTGCAGAAGACTTTGAACGGCTGTGCAAGGCTCTACAACAGGTAGCAGAGGAAGAAGTAGAGAAAGCATCGATAGAGCTGAAGGTTTACAAGGCAAACGACAAAGACGCCAACGAACCAAGCGACTGCGTTACCAACCTGTCTGTGCTGAGGTACGACAAATACGGGATGCCTGCCATCATCATCGCTGCCGACGTAGACGTCACCAAGGAGCGGGCAAGGCAAAAGAATACCCGCGAGCTGATGCAACGCTATCAGTCCGTCTTCGAAACAGCTATGGTTGACATGGCATATTACGACAAGAATGGCTTCATCATCGACATGAATCAGAAATGCAGGGAGACCTTCCACCATTCGGTGGAGGATTTACGTGCCAGATCCATACCTTTGATGAAGATTATTGACCTGGACAATGTAGACGATGGCAAGTTTGACTACTTCCATGCCACCATACAACTGAACGCCACAAAAGAGAACCGTATCGCAGATAATGATAAAAAAGCAGAACTGATATTCTACGAACTGCAACTCTTACCAGTATATTCTGCCGGTAAGACACTTATCGGATACTATGGCACAGGACGCGACGTAACCGAGGTTGCAAAGAACTACAGAACCCTACAACAGAACATCAAAAACCTGGAGAAAGCCACCGCACAGATCAAGAGCTATATAGACAACATCAACTATGCTCTAAGGGTTGGTGGCGTGAGAATCGTGAACTATTCACCCGACAGCCACCAGATGATCATATTCAGCGAGACCAATAAAGAGATGGTCACGCTAACACAAGCCCGCAGCCTACACTTCTGCAAAGAAGTATCGAAGCGTTCCGTCAGCAGAGCACTCGAAGCCATGGATAACCGACTGGACAAGGCTATTAAGGCCGAGGTGAAGACGATTCTGCACGACTGGAGAGGACTGGTACTTGTCCTGCAGTTACACCTCATCCCTACATACGGAAAAGACGGAAGGGTGACAGGATACTTCGGCATATGCCGTGACATCAGTGACATCAAGCAGACCGAGCAGCAGTTAGAGGCTGAAACTGCCAAAGCCCAGGAGATAGAGAATGTCAAGAACAGTTTCCTCCACAACATGAGCTATGAGATACGTACGCCGCTGAATACCGTGGTGGGATTTGCAGAACTCTTTCAGATGCCTCATTCCGCAGAGGACGAGGCCATATTTATTGACCAGATCAAGGTTAATTCACGGAAACTGCTAAATCTGGTGAACAACATCCTGTTCCTCTCGCGTCTGGATGCCCGCATGATTGAGTTCTCCACCCAGCCCACAGATTTTGCCGCATCATTTGAGGTGCATTGCCATAACGGATGGACTCCCTACAAGAAACCTGGGGTAGACTATATCATTGACAGAAGCTACCGACATTTCATTACCGATGTCGACGACACAAACCTGGGCATCGTCATCGTCAACATCGTTGCCAATGCTGCACAATTTACCGACAAGGGAAGCGTCCATGCATCCTACGGCTATACTGGCGATTACCTGGTGATCACTGTTGACGACACGGGCTGTGGCATACCGGAGCCGGAATTGAGCCACATCTTCGAGCGTTTTGCCACAGGAGCCAATAATGGTACAGGTCTCGGCCTGAGTATCTGTTACGAGCTGGTACACCAGATGGGCGGTTCCATCAATATCAAGTCAGAGGTAGGAAAAGGTACCACTGTGTGGGTAACTATACCATGTCAGGTGAGTGAGATTGAAAGATAGTAAACAATGGGAACAAGGACAGTGAACAAAGACAGAATAGGCAGAGCATTAGAAGGAGCTCAAGGGAAATGGGGTCGGACGTGGATGCTGACATTATTCCTCTTGTCTCACTTCTCATTTCTTATTCTGAATGCCCATGCTGACCTGAGCGAGAAATATAATGCCCAGTCCCCTATAGTAATAGAGTGCGACATGACCTATGCACCCTACGCCTTCCTCAATGAACAGGGAAAGCCCGATGGATTCTTCATGGACTTACTGACCACGCTACTTAATGAATTAGGCTTGCCTTACCAAATAGCCCCTCAGGAAAACTACATGGGCCGCATGGCTTTCCTCGGCTTCAAGTCCGACCTTATCTGCGACCATATTGATGACTACGACACCAAGATTTTCTATACCAGTAAGCTTCCGGTGGCCATTGACAAGGTTGTCGCAGCCACCCATGCGGATTCCGAACCCCTGAAGTCGATCAAGGACCTGAAACCCGACGACATTGTGACAGTGAAGCACCACGACTATGTAGAGCGTCTGATGAACAGCTTCAAGGATTCTGTGGGCTACACGACCACACGCCACGCTCCACGTGAAGGACTGGCAGACATCATCAGAGACGTGTCGCGCTGCTACGTCTGGGAGGAGATGCCTTTGAAATGGCATTTGCATGCCCTGAGGCTGGACGAGGTCAGGATAGACGTCCTGGAGGATGCCCCAGTGAGCCGGCTCCACATTATTGGCCACGACAAGGAACTCATCGATGCCCTGGACGATCAGTATGCCCGTCTGCAGCAGCAGGGAAAGCTGCAGATTATTCAGGACAAGTGGTTCCATCCCGAGCGCAAGCATAACGACACCTCCTATGTGGCTGTCTTCATCCTGCTCATCCTGGCAGTCATGGGCATTGTCAGCTTCCTGCTGAGCCGCCTCATGAGCCATCGTTTAAAACTGGCTGTAGAACATGCCGAGGATTTGAAAGACATCATGAAAAAGGCACTCGACATCGGTGATTACTATGTAACGCAACATGACTTACAGGATGGCCGTGTTTACAATGTCCACGGCAATGTACTCAATCTGCCAGAGGGCGGAATGCCCATCAATGAGTTTATGAGACACGTGGCTCCTGATATGCGCAGTAATTTCCAGGAAAAGGTGACAGGTTTTACATCCGGACAGATAGAGACTGACGAGCTGAACATTAAATGGCACGACAGCACCAATGATGAAGATCCATGGCGTTACATACATGGCTACACCATTGTGGAGTACGAAAAAGGAAAGCCACGCTTTATTGTCAGCTCCGCCAAGGATGTCACACAGGAATTGGAGGACGAACAGCGCGACATTGAATTGGGCGAGCGATTCTTCAAATTGTTTGACACCAACCTCATTGCCATGGCTTTCTACACACCTGAAGGCATCCTTATCAATGCCAATCAGAACATGCGTGCCCTGATTCATCTGGACGAAAGCAATGAGGATGTATACCGCAAGAATATTATCTTCGATTTCCCAATGTTAAAAGGCGAAGTGAAATCTGGCACCCATGAGGTTTTCCATGTCTGCCAGCATGCCTACTACCCCGAGCTGAATCTCGACAAATATATAGAACTGCGACTGGCCCCGTCGTTCGACGACACAGGCAATCTGGCCTACTACATTATTACCGCCCGCGACACTACTGCCGAACGTCAGCTGCATCGCTCGCTGCAGCAACAAGAGAATGCCTTGCGCCAGGCTAATGAAAGCATCAGTAATTATGAACGCGAACTGGAATTTCTTTTAAGCAACAGCAACATGTACGTATGGCGAATCGACTTTGCCAGCCGCGACATACAGTTCTCGCATTCGCTGAGTAAAACAGGCTTCAGCATGAAACGCTCTGAATACATAGAAGATATGGTGGAGGAGGAGCGGGAAAAAGCCGAACACAACTTCAAGAGCATCATGATGAAAGGCGAGGACTTCAACACCGTACACCACTTCAACCGTTTGCCCTCCAACCCGGAACCTTGCTGGTATGCCATTAGCGGTGTTCCCTCACGCAGTGCAGAGGGCGACATTACCGGCTACTTCGGCATAGCCCGTGACATCACCGCCCTCATGCGTGCCCAGCAACAGCTGAAGCAGGAGACCATCCGTGCCGAGAACTCCGGAAGACTGAAGAGCGCCTTCCTGGCCAACATGTCGCACGAGATACGCACACCGCTCAACGCCATCGTAGGATTCTCTGACCTGCTGCCTGTTGTGGAAACCAACGAGGAGCGCTTAGAGTTCATTCGTACCATCAGCAACAACTGCGACATGCTGCTACGCCTCATCAACGATATTCTTGAGGTTTCTGACATGTCTACCGGCACCATCACTGTCACACCTAAGGAGGTAGACTTCGCACAGGTGTTCAATGACATCTGCCATACCTTGGAGCAACGCGTACAGGAAGGCAACGGCAACTCTGTCGTACAGTTCATCAAGGACAACCCCTACCAATCGTTCGTCACCACCCTCGACAAGGATCGCATGCAACAGATCATCACCAACTTCGTGACCAATGCTGTCAAGTACACCCACGAGGGACATATCCGTGTGGGATACCGCCATCAGGACGGAGGACTCTACATGTACTGCGAGGACACCGGCGCTGGCATTCCCAAGGAAAAGCAAGCCGCAGTGTTCGAACGCTTCGTCAAACTAAACGACTTCGTCCAGGGCACGGGTCTCGGTCTCAGCATCTGCAAGGCCATCACCGAGCGCATCGGAGGTAAGATCGGCGTCGAGTCGGATGGCGAAGGCCATGGCTCCACGTTCTGGATCTGGATTCCCTGTGAAGTAAAAGCTGAAAAGGAAAATGCATAGGACATACAACATATTGAGAACCCCCAAGTGGCGCAACCTCTTTCTGCTACCTCTTGTTCTTCTCCCCCTACTGGTACAGGCGGAGCCCCAAAGTCGTAAGTACACCCGGGAACACCCGCTCATCTACGAGGATGCGTGGGATCTGTGGCCCTATGCGTTTCTCAACGAGACAGGCAAGCCCGTAGGCTACAACATAGATCTGTTGGAGATTATCTTCAAGAAACTGGACATTCCCTTCAAGATCAAATTGAAACCCACCCAGGATGCCTTATACGACCTGAAAGCGGGAAATTCCGACCTGATGTGCGGCATGGAAGCCCCCTATCATGACGCTTATGGGCAGTACAGCAAGAACATCATCAACATCATCACCCACAGCGTTGTCCATCAAAAGGGAGAACCCGTGCTTATCCATACCATCGACGACCTGGCATCACAGCGGGTCATTGTCCACGACGGCAGTCTCAGCCACCACCTCATGATACAGAACGGATGGGAAAGGAATGCCATACCCTACAACGACATGCAGGAGGCTGTACAGCACGTTCATTACGGAAAAGGGAGTCAGATTGTGTGGAACACACTTTCGTTGAAATGGCTTATCCATAAGTTCAATTACGACGACCTTCAACTGACACCCGTCAATATTCCCCACGGAGAGTATAAGTTCATGTCGAACGACCCGAAGTTGTTAGCACAGATAGACAGTGTCTACACCTGGCTCAGCTCCACAGGCCGTCTTCAACCCATCCAAAACAAATGGTTCTATCCTGAACACAAGGAAAGCGGTATTCCCTCATGGGTGTGGTATGTTGTCGCCGTACTGATCCTGCTGTTCATTTCTTTCCTCGCCTACTATCTCTCCTATCGTCTCTATGAATGGAAGATGGCGAAAAATGTGCAACGTACCAAAAGCCGTCTGTCGCTGGTCCTCAATACCAGCAAGGTACATATCTGGTTATTCAACATTGCCAAGCGGACGGTTACCAGGATCTATGAAGATGGCAAGAAGAGCACTATTCCCTTGTCGCCCTATTTCTTCGAGTACTACATGTTTCCTGAGGACTACGAACAGTTGTGCAGTCTGCTCGAAGAACTGGCATCAAAGAGGTTTCTTCCACATGAGCAAGAGAAGCGGCAAACGCTTGAAATCCACGTCACAACGAGACAAAGCAAGGTTCCCCACATATTCTCTGTAGACATCTCTGTCATGAAGCGTACAAAGAGTGGGCGTCCTACCGTAATCATTGGAGCCACAACCAACATCACTGATGTCAGGAAACGACAGCAGCAGCAGAAGGACATGATGCTGCGCTACCAGCACATCTTCAATTCAGCCATGGTTGATAATGTGTCGTACGACGAACACGGCTTCATCGACAATATGAGCGATAAGGCCATCCGCGCCATACCAGGCGGAATCCGACGTGTGATTGATGCCCACATCTCGGTCCAAAGCGTATTAGGAGAGCCGGAACTGTCACTCGACGACCTGGAATACACTTACCTCACTCAGATTTTCAGGTCATCAAATGACCCACGTCCCCTGATTCATTTCCTGCAACGTGAAGAGTTGTATTACGAGTTACAGTTAGTGCCAGTGCGCGACGAACTTGGAAAACTCCTGGGTATCTATGGAACAGGACGCGATGTCACAGAAACAGCCAAGACCTATTCCCTTCTTCAGAAAAACATCGTCCAGCTGCAGAAAGCCACTGATGAATTGCAGGACTACATCCGCAACATAGACTACATCATGCAACATGGAGGCATACGCATCATACGGTATTCGCCTGACACTCACACGCTACACATATACAAGGATACAGAAAACATCCAGCATAGTCTCACACAGACACGCCTGCTGTCGCTTACCGACAACGAATCAAAGAAGAACGCCCAGCGCGTTCTCAATAGCATGGACAACCTCACCATGCAGCCCCTCAAGGATAACATCAAGACTACACTACGCATCAAATCCAGACAGCTCTGCCTGTATTTCTCCTTCGTGCCAATAACCGACGACAAGGGGAACATCACAAACTACTTCGGCATATGCCGCGACATCAGCGACATCAAAGCCACCGAGGAGAAACTTGCCCAGGAAACCATCAAGGCACAGGAGGTGGAAAAGCTGAAGAATGCCTTCCTGCACAATATGTGTTATGAAATCCGCACCCCGCTCAACTCCGTAGTGGGTTTCGCAGAACTCTTTGAGAAAGAACATGTTCCTGACGACGAGATTGTATTCATCGATGAAATCAAGAAAAACTCGCGTAGCCTGCTTATCCTGATCAACAATATCCTACTACTCTCACGCCTCGATGCAGGCATGATAGAGTTCAAGACTGCACCCCACGACTTCGCAGCCTTCTTCAAGGGACGTTGTCAGACAGCATGGGCTGATTACCAGCAGGCCGATGTCAGGTACATCATAGACCAGCCTTATGAACGCCTTGTGCTCGACATAGACCTGAACAACATTGGCATAGTCATTGACCATGTCGTGATTAATGCAGCCCAGCACACCTCTTCAGGCTTCGTCCGTGCCAGTTACGACTATAACGGGGAAAACCTAACGGTGACGGTTCAGGACACGGGTAATGGCATTCCCGAAGAGCTGCTCGATAACATCTTCGAACGCTTTGTCTCCACAAGCAGAAGCAGCGGACTTGGCCTGCCTATATGCCAAGAAGTGCTCAAGCTGATGGGAGGCAGAATACGCATCAAGTCCAAGTACGGCAAGGGCACCATCGTATGGATTACCGTCCCCTGCACCTACAGTGAGATGCTAAGAAAATAGAATTGAGAATAGAGGACAAAGATAATGAAGCACGCAATGACACAACGTATGTTCCGGAACTGCAAAAGGCATGGGGTACTGCTCCTCTTCCTTTTAGCCCTTCTACCTCAACTCCATGCCGCCAATGATTTCGGCTACACCAAAGAGCGCCCGTTAGTCATTGTATGCGACTGGGATTTCCGTCCCTTCGAATTCATCGACTCCGATGGGACCCCTGCCGGATACAACATCGATATACTCAACCTTGTGCTCAACAAGTTTAACATTCCACACAAGTTCATCATGGAGGAATGGCACGTGGCCACCAACATGTTTCAGAACCGACAAGCCGACCTCATCCACGCCCTGTACAACTACTACAATCATGCTCCATACGTGTCTACCCATAAGTACATCAACTACTACAACGTGAAAGTGGCACGGCATTCCGACATGCTGCCCCTGAACCGTCTTTCAGACCTCCAGCAGAGCGACACGCTGATGCTCAAGAAAGATGACTATGCGGCATTGGCTATCGCTGAAAAAGGCAATAATGTATTTTCCATAGAGTACCACTCGCCCAAGGACGGGCTGACAGGTATCAGCAAAGGACAGTACAAGTACTTCATCTGGGGAGAAATACCCCTCAGCCACAAAATTCAGGAGCTAGGACTTGAGAACATTGTCCTTGACGATATCGATATCCCTTCCGGCGAACTGCGAATCATCGGATACAACAAAGGCCTCATCGACCTCATCGATGAAGAATATACGAGACTTGAACAGGCTGGAGAGCTTCAGAAAATCTACGACCATTGGTTCCATCCCGAGCGTGAGCACAACGATGCCTCACCTCTGGCATTGATCATACTGGGAGGACTTCTCCTGGCTGCTATCATCGTATTGCTGCTCATACGTATTGTCACACGAAGAGTGAACGAAACCCTCCAGGAAAGTTCTGACATGGTGCAGATGATGGACCGTGTGCTCAACATGGGCGACTACTTCATGGTGGAGTGGGACATCCGGAAAAACATGCTCTACAACAAGTATGGCAATCTGCTTTCCAACGGCAGCATGAAGGTCGAAGATTTCCTCCAACGTTTATTGCCCGAAGATATAAAGCCTCTTCATGACCACAATACACTGCTGATCACAGGTGTCATCAGTCACTTCGACATGAACCTGCATTTCAACCAGGGTGAGCCGGATGCTCCCTGTTGGCGTTGTTTCTACGGCTATGCCATTGTCGAAAAGGAACATGGAAAACCGCATTATGTTGTATACACCGCAAAAGACATCACCGACGATTTGAACGAAGACCAGTACATCAAGAACATGGCAAACAAGTACAAGAAACTGTTCGAGACCAACCTTATCGCCATGTCGTTCTACGATGCCAATGGTAAACTGCTTGACATGAACGAGAAGATGCGTGAGTTCTGTGAAATCAATAACGGCAACGAGCAGTTCTACCAAAAGATGATACTTTTCAATTTCCCCAACCTCAAGGGAGTCTATCTGCCTGGCTCACGCGACATCTTCCATGTCGGCCAGCATTACTATGAGCCTCAGCTCGGGATAGACAAATACAATGAGTTCCGCATTATCCCCATCGCCAACGATGAGGATGAACTTATCTACTACGTCGTTACCAACCGCGACATCACTGCCGAACGAGAAATGTATCTCGAGCAAAGTAGACATGACCAGCAGCTCCATACCATCGACGATGCCATCAAACACTACGAACGCCAGCTCGGTTACCTGCTGCAAGAAAGCAAGATGTTCATTTGGAGATTCAAAATCTCAGAGAATGTCATCAACATGACCCGTACCCCAGGAAAAGCAGAATACAGTGAGACACTGGAGGAATACATGCAAACCATTAAAACCGATGTGCGGCAACAGGCAGTGGGTGAGATACAGAAAGCTATGCAACAGGGCAAGCCTTACACCACCATTCTCCCCTTCGACTATACGTTATTCGACGACGGACCTACATGGTATTCCGTTTCTGGCATTCCCATTTTCAGCAAGGAAGGACAACTCACCGAATTCTTTGGCATTTCACGTAATATCACCAGCCTCATGAAGGCACAAGAGCAACTACGCATCGAAATGGCACGCGCTGAAAACTCTGGAATACAGAAGAGTGCCTTCCTTGCCAACATGTCGCATGAGATACGCACACCGCTCAACGCCATCGTAGGATTCTCCGACCTGCTGCCTGTTGTGGAAACCGAAGAGGAACGCATGCAGTTCATACGGATCATCCGCAACAACTGCGACATGCTGCTACGCCTCATCAACGATATTCTTGAAGCTTCCGACATGTCTGCCGGAACCATTACTGTCACCCCCAAAGAGGTAGACTTCGCACAGGCCTTCAATGATATCTGCCAGACCTTGGAGCAACGCGTACAGGAACTGGGCTTACTGTTCATCAAGGACAATCCCTACCAGTCGTTTGTCACCACCCTCGACAAGGGTCGCATGCAGCAGGTCATCACCAACTTCGTGACCAATGCTGTCAAGTACACCCACGAGGGACATATCCGTGTGGGCTATCGCTATCAGGATGGAGGGCTCTACATGTACTGCGAGGACACCGGTGCAGGCATTCCCAAGGACAAGCAGGCCGATGTATTTGAACGCTTCGTCAAACTCAACGACTTTGTCCAGGGTACGGGCCTCGGCCTCAGCATCTGCAAGACCATCGCCGAGCTCGCCGGTGGCAAGATCGGTGTCGAGTCGGAAGGCGAAGGCCACGGTTCCACGTTCTGGATCTGGATTCCCTGCCAATGTCCAACGCAATAACAGGCATGATGACTGCGACAAAGAGTAAGCATTTCAGTCATTTTTATAGCAAAGCTGCTGCCCTGTCCTAAGTTGCTTGCCCCAAAAGCATCATATATTTTGAAGCACCTCACGGCTTTCGGTCTCTTTTCTGAACAGGACCTTCCTGACTGGTTGATGGTCCTAATTACATGAGGGGGGAGAGCATGCGGATAACCGACTCCCACAGCCGTACGAGGAAACGGGGATGCATGCGGGACGGAAGGTCGCTGAGCAGAGTGGATTGTGACTCATCGGTCAGGAATACTTGCTTCAGGCTGAGTGCTACATCCTCGCCATAAATAAAGGCGTTGGCCTCGAAATTGTTCTCGAAGGAACGGAAATCAACGTTCGTAGATCCGCAAGTGCAGATGCTATCGTCGCAGACCAGGAGCTTGGAGTGGAGGAATCCGCCCGTGTAAAGGCTTACCCTGATGCCAGCCTGAGCAGCCTCACGCAGATAGGAACGGCTGGCCCAATCGGCAAACCATGCATCGCTACCTCCGGGCACAAGCAGCCGCACGTCGATGCCTGCCGTTGCCGCTGTCTTCAAGGCAAAGAGCACAGCCTCCGTAGGTAGGAAATAAGGAGTCTCGATATAGACGTAGCGACGGGCACCGAGAATAATGCGGACATAGCCCTGCATGATTTCCGGATAGGGGGTGACAGGACCGCTGGTGACGGTCTGGAAGGTGGTAAAGGTGGAATAGGAACCGGTATTGCCAGGATAGTATTTGCGATCGCTGAGAAGTGTGCGGTCTACGAAATACCAGTCGATGAGGAAAGCCCTCTGAAGAGAGTAGATGCCTGGACCGGTGATACGCAGCATGGTATCGCGCCAGGGCATGCGGGAGGTATCGCTCTGGGCTGTGGACTTCCTGCCGTGACGTATGGTGATACCTTTGACATAACGCAGAGCGATATTCATACCGCCAATGAAACCCACACGCCCGTCGATGACAATGAGCTTGCGGTGGTTGCGATAGTTGACCTTCGAAGCAAACGAGGGAAAGCGCACAGGCAGGAAGGGCACCACTTCAATACCTTCCTCGCGCATCCGCTCGAAGAAACGGTGGCTGACATTCCAACAGCCCACATCGTCAATGATCACCCTGACCTCAACGCCTTGGCGGGCCCGTGCAATGAGGGCATCGCTGACAAGGTATCCCAGGGCATCGTCCTCGAAGATATACATGTCGATGTGGATATGGTTTCTGGCACCAGCTATCTCCCTGAGCAGGGCGGGAAAGAACTGGTATCCGTCAGTATAGACCTCAACGCTACTCAGGCGGAAGGGCAGCGAGAAGTTCTCGTTGATGAAAAGGTCGATAATGGGTTTGTGAATCTCCGGCAACTGAAGGTTCTGCTGCTCGACGAACTGCAGCATGGACCGCTTCGACAGTTGGTCGAGCGAACGCTGGCTGACAAGACGTTCCTTGCGGGTGTTAATGCCAAAGAACAGGTAAAGCACCACGCCAATGACGGGTACGAACCAGATGACCAGTGCCCAGGCCATGGTCTTTGCAGGCTGCCGGTTGTCCATCACCACATGGATAATCGTCAGCACCGCTATCACCTGGTAAAGGATTACCAGTCCTATGCTCAATCCGTGCAAAACTCTTAACTATGAACTGTGAACTATGAACTGTTAACTCACCACATCCCTCCCCAGGCGTTTGGCCAACGCATCGCGCATTTCCTCGGTGTCCCGGTATTCTTTCATGAGCTGCATGACGTGGTCCATGTCGCTGGATGCCTTTCGCATGGCTGACTGTATATCCTTGAGCCGTTGGTTCATCAGCTCCATGCGATAGTCCATCATCAGGTGGACAATCCTCTGGCGCAGGGAATTTTCTTTTGGCGACAAGGCGAATCGTCCGCCTAACTGATGGCGGTCTACAGCCAGTCGAGTAGCCAGCTGGCTGACGGTAATGTCGGGATGGGCTGTGAAGTAAGGCTCGGCACGGAACCCCGCCTCGCCGCTGTGGCTGACTGCCTCGTCCAGGATCTGCCGATAGAGCGGATGGCTGAACTGCAACTGGTCCTGTCCCATGTCGTAGTCTATATATTGTGCTACGGTCAGATTGATGGTCTGCCCGTCATCGGTCTCAATATTGTCATAGATAATCTCCTCACCATGGCGCACGACCTCGCTAACGAGAAGGGTCTCCAGTGGCGACACGGCAACTGCTGACTGCACTTGCGGCTGGTTCTCCCGCATAACAGTCTCTGTAACTGGCACCTGCGGCTGTGATACGGGTGCCCCACTCTCTGCAATTCCTTGTGCAGCGGATGCCAGACGCTCCCGTTCCTGTTCTTTCCTCTTCTCCTCAAGGTTCCTGCGTATGAACTGGTTCATGGTGTTAAGCAGCGTCTGCTCCTTCATGCCCACACGCATAGACAGGTCGGTGAGATAGGTGGAACGCAGGATGGGATTAGGAATGACCGAGATGCTCTGCACGATACCCCCAATGGCCTCGCTTCGTTTCACGGGATCACTGACGCCCTCGACAGTAAGCCGGGTCTTGAACGAGATGAAATCCTGCTGCTCAGACTCTATATACCGCTTGAGTTCCTCGGTAGAATGCTTTCGGGCAAAGGAGTCGGGGTCATCACCATCGGGCAGCAGCAGCACCTTGATGTTCATGCCCTCTTCCAGCAACATGTCAGCACCTCGCATGGCAGCGTGAATACCGGCTTCATCGCCATCGTAGAGCAGAGTGATGTTCTGTGTGAACCGGCGCAGCAACTTAATCTGGTATTTGCTGAGGGCGGTGCCGGAGTTGGCCACTACATTCTCTATGCCCGCCTGATGCATGGCAATGACATCGGTATATCCTTCAACCATGAACACCCGGTCCTCCTTGACAATAGTCTTCTTAGCCTGGAAAATGCCATACAGCTCACGCTCCTTATGGTAGATCTCTGAGTCGGGTGAATTAACGTATTTCTGTGCCACTCCCTTCGTCCTTGAGTCGAGCACGCGTCCCCCGAAGGCCACCACCTTGCCACTGACATTGAGCCAAGGGAAGATGGCACGACCAGAATAGCGATCATAGATACCTCGTTCATTTTCTATGCACAACCCAGTCTTAACTAGAAATTCTTTCTTGAACCCCTTGGCCACTGCGGTGGTGCTCAGTGAATCGCGCTTTTGCGGCGAATAGCCCAGTTGGAACTTCTCGATGATGTCATCGCGGATGCCACGGCTCCGGAAGTACTGCTTTCCAATGGCTATGCCGTCGGGAGTGTTCTTCAACGTATTGTGGAACCAGTCACGAGCCCACTCGTTGACCACGAACAGCGACTCACGCTCATTCTGCTGCGCACGTTCCTCATCGGTCAGTTCTTTCTCAACAATCTCGATATTGTATTTCTTGGCCAGCCAACGCAAAGCCTCGGGATAGGTCATCTGCTCGTGCTCCATCAGGAATCCGGCAGGAGTGCCTCCCTTACCACAGACAAAACAGTGGCAGATATTCTTCGAAGGGCTCACCATGAACGAGGGGTTGCGGTCGTCATGAAACGGGCATAACCCTTTATAGTTCACGCCACTCTTGCGGAGTGTCACAAATTCCCCCACCACGTCAACAATCTGCGCAGCCTCTAATATCTTGTCTACAGTCGCTCTGTCTATCATTTCGCTGCAAAGTTACGAAAAAAGGTTGTAACTGCGAAGCGATTTTGGAAGATTAACGCAATTCGGCCTGAAATAAAGGCAAGACGGGGAAGAACGAGGAAGTACAAAAACTAGGGTAACGCAATAATAGGAAGATTGGTGAAGGAGTTAGGTTGCCTAATCGTAAGCCAAGAAATGGGTTTTTAAGCGGGTTAATCGATTAAGCAAATAGGGGCAGAATGACGCATTTTTCACAGCCTGTTCACCGCCCGTTCCTTATTCCGCAAACTGCTACATTTTGCATAGCGATGAATGCCTAAAAAGATCGTAGTTTATCAGCCAGATAAAAAAAGGAGTAAGAAACATGAGAAGTACTTTTAACATTTTGTTCCATGTGAACAAGACTAAGGAGAAGGGAGGGACCACGAGACTGAGTGTCTCGGGGAGGGTACCATGGTGTGGTGCCAGTAATGGGCAGGGTGACGATTAACGGAACCCAGAGCCAGTTTAGTTGTAAGAAGACGATTCCGCTTGATTTGTGGGATGTAAAGGGCAATTGTGCCAAGGGTCGAAGCTAGGAAACTTTGCAGATTATCCGCGAATTGGATAACATCAAGGCACAGATCATCAAGCATTATTAGCACCTGTCTGACCGTGAGGCTTTCATTGCTCTTGAGTTCGTCTATGCGTCTCCCGATATACCACTATGTAGATGTAAAAGCCCGCCGTACAGGGTAGGTGAATGCACGACGGGCTGTATAAATGATTGATGTAAACGGGACTGTTTCCTTTTTATTTCTGCCTTTATTTCTCTACCAATTTGAAATCAACCTTTCCCCCTTTTGTATTAGTAAATACTCCTTGATAGACACCATCCTTCCATGTCCCATCGAAGTCGCCGACATAGTCACCCTTGGTGAAGTATTCTTTCATAACAAGTTTGTCGGTTGTCTTGTCATAGGAACCCATCTTCAGCTTACGAACGTTATTTTGCCCACTGACAGTAAACGTGACTTCGCCTTCGTCTGTCTTGCCATCATAGGTAAACACTGCATCGTCAGAACCTCCGAGTTGGCCTTTCAGATTCAGAGTCAATTTGTCTCCCGATACAGCTGTTTCGCTTTTTTGCAGAGACTTTTGGTAATCGTCGTACTCATCACCACTGAATCTGCCATAGTTCAATAGGAAAGACAGGATGGACTCTGATCGGTACTTGATGTCAACAGTGTAAGACAAGTCACGTTCTTTAGCATAATTGTAAAGCGACGGTTCTGATGCATTGAATTCACGCATCTCGTTTGGTGCAAGGTCTATACCATCTATCGTTTTTGTTGGGAAAGCACTACCTGTAGATTTCTGTTGAGTTGTTACAATAACATAATAGTCTTTACCACTGACAGAATTCGATGAATTATTACTTATAGTAAAGATCATTGTCACGTTAACCCCCGAACTGGTTCGACTCCATGAATAGCCTCCATTGTTTGCCCACAAGAAATTTGTTTGCTTATTCTGTTTAAGGTAGCTAATAAAGTCACCTTCTGAATCCATCAGTTTTCCAATTTCTATGTCAGAAAGTTTTTTCACGGGTACGCCAGCTTTCAATGCGATTTCATTAGAAATAGAGTCAAGATGGAATACGCCATACGCATCTATCATTTGAATGCCTCCAACGCTGTCAACAGTAAACACCAACCGCTGCTGTTTCAGCTCGTTGATCGTGGCAATGTAGTTGCCCGTGGAGTCATCTTTCTCGACATTAATACCATCGGCCTGACCGATAGAGCCACTTATGAGAAGATTCTCACACGTCTTGGCAGCTGGCAGCAAGTCATAGACTACTGCCTTGTCACCATCGTTATACACTGCAACGAACTGATTAGCCAGTTCCTTCACCTTTCCCTTGTTGGCATCACAGCCACATAACATAATGGCACAAAAAGCCACTAACAATACTAAGAATTTACTTGTTTTCATATTCCCATCACTCTTCATGTAGAGGTTTCTTTATTGCTATTTTCCTGTAAATTCGATTCTGAGCCTGTTTGACTTGGGTGAGTCCCTTCTCAGTCACCATCTTATAGCAGCTGAAATAAAGCTCTATACGCTTCGATGGTAACATGTTTTGTCCTCTATAGCCCCTTTCTAATATCACACCACAATACTATATCAAAAACAATATATCGGTATCAACGGCTATATATATAGTATCCATTTTACAAGTTTACCTTGAGAGTCAAAGTAGTAGTCTGCATATTTTTTGTCGTTCCTCATAACATATTTATAATTGCCAAAGATATTGTATCGTTTCTGCATATCCAGCCAATAGGCAGAATACACTTTGTATTGTCCGCTATTTCTTGAGAACTTGAACTGACAGAAACGCAGTTGTGTCCAAACGTCCTCAACTTCAGAAATACTCATTCCTTTGTGGAACTCTCTCATTGTGATTGCCTCCTCAACAGAGTTTGTAATGCCTGCCCATAATATTTTACCATCATTTTGTTTCATACAGGATACCTGCCCGCAAATTGTGCTGCCTCTGAGAATAGCAAATGATCCTATACCATTATCGTAACATGGCATCAAGTGTACACTCTTTCCTGACCAACTTATTGTTTGGTTCGGTATCTCTGGAGAGTCGAAATTCCATGTCTGTAATATTGTATTTCCATATTGACCGAAATTGATAACCTCTATGGTCACTGTCGCTTTTATGTCACCAAGTGGGATCGATTCATGGGTTTTCGTATCACCAATAATATGTAACGGCAAAGTTATCTTATAGTTTTCATCAATGTACTTGGTACCTTTTGTACGAGCCATTGCTGCATCAATTTCCTTAATAGACCCTTTTTTCAGTCCTCCATTAGTCACTTGTGAGATTGCACACTGTGCACCCATTACTACAAAAAGGATAAACAGAATAATATTTCTCATATACTTTTGTGATATTAATTTCATTTGTATCGTTTTCTATTTTAACCAATTATGTTTCATTTACCATCCCCTTCTTCAATATAAGAGAAATACTTCCATCCTTCTGTAGCCTTATACTGATCAAGAGTACCTACTGGAACATACAACGTTGCATTAGAATATGTATTACGACTGAAAATATCTGGATCAATAGCAAACGGATTTTCAATCTTTGAAATCACTTTTGATATATCACAGCCACGAAAAACAAGGCCTCTTATTCTCGTAACACTGTTAGGAATCGTTATGGTTGTCAAGCCACTGCAACCAGAAAAGCGCCACTTCCTATTCTCGTCACACTGTTGGGGATTGTGACGGAGGTCAGGGCTTTGCAATCAGAGAAAGCTTTATCTCCTATTGTTTCCACACCGTTGCCAAAAGTGACGGATTTCAGGGCTGAGCAACCAGAGAAAACGCCTTCTTCTAAAATCGTAATGCTGTCGCCGATAATGACAGAGGCCAGACTGTTGCAATTATTGAATATATTAAGCATTGATAATCAACGACTTACACATTAAACGGTAGAGAGGTGGATTTAGGGTTGGACAATGTCAGAAATAAGGAGGCAAAATTAACGTATTTAACCTTTGTTTGGGATATTCATTGGTTCGTCTGTGGATATTACTATGATTTCCTCAGGATCTACACCCTGATATAATCAGCTTGATTTTCATTCCATTGAATTAAAGCCCTTCCTATCGAAGACATCATCTGATTAACTTCTTCAAGTGAGTCTGGTGGGCACTCCAATCCATTAGGCTCATAGTTTGATTTTGCATGAACGATGCTATTTCTTGTTGAATACAGAATATGAGCTACTTGCTTTTTCAGACTCATCTGCTGTTCGTTAGGAAGTGCTATTGATTCTATTTTCACTTTCTCTTCAATCCCAAGTTGATGTTTCACCGTTTTTTGAAGGGTTTTGGGCAGATGATAGAAATCGGGAACAACATCTATACATGTCTGAATAACAGAAATGGCCAGAAAATCGTCTTTCTGATTATCCCTATACCCTTTCACTATGTCAAGAAGGGTATCCATATAGTGTGCTGTGCATCCCGGATCTGAGAACTTAAAAACCATAGGCTCCATATTCATCTACATAGGCATATTTCATAATCAAATACATTTAAAAATTATCACCGCAAATATACAAATTCTTCTCCAATATTCCACCCCTCTCACCAAAAATCTTCGTTTTATTCTTCAAACCCATTGCAAATAAACCAAGAAAAGCCAGCCCACGGCTGACTTTTCCCCTATTCTATTCATACTGGTTCTTGCGTCTATATTGTTCCGATAACGGCAGCAGTTCTTTAAACATCCCAACCTTGGCTCTTTCAACTGACTAGCATTCATCCTCTTCCTATTCGCCTTAACCCAGTTCAGCATATCATGTTCCTCGATCCTATGACGCGATGAATTCCGATGATAGCTCTTGATAAAAACCATCACCTCCTCATACCGTTTCATCCATCTCTCATCCTGTGTCATTTCTTCTTTTCAATTATCTGTTCCACCTCTTTATACACTCTCAAAAGCTTCTACCAGTGGATTCATAAAAGAAAAAGAAACAGCAGTATCCACCTTTGTCAATGTTGGAAACAAGCAATCCTCTTTGCCATCCAATAACGCCTCACTATTTATACAAAAATTAGCCGCTCCACCTTTCGTTACCATATTAAAAGAAAGCAAATCAGTATGTTCACCTTGCGACCTGTAAGAATAGTCCTGATTGTATGCCTCAGGATCGTTATACAATAACATTTCGCACACATGGAATACAGCTACAATAGGGGCACCATTTCTAATTTCACGTGCAATCTCGTTAATCTTTCTATAAGTGGTGGTCTTAATAGACGCATCATACGAGACTAGCGCCACCGCACCATCTTCTTTCAGAGTCATTATAGTAGTCATCAAATTCTTCTGCATAGAGAATGATGCCATATGCATTAACTCAAATGCCCGAAACGTTTCTTCCACATAATTACCCTCATTCTTTATTCCAACCATGTTACAGAGAACCTTATATGAGGATTCAGGATTATATGGCATTATCATTTCACATCTCGTTCCTTTCTCAAAAACATGGTCTTTGCGATAAAACACATAATCGTCGATAAACCAAAAATCCTTGGGCGCCCTATGGAAATACAGGTCATTGATTTTCTCTAGTACTGTTTCTCTTGTTTTAGAAACCTCCCCGTCAATCGTCTGGTTCAGTTCTTCAAGCAATGCCATAATAGCATCAATACCATGATCTATCGTTCCAAAAAGGTTTCTTTCAGTGCCTATCTCTTTATATACAAACTCCACTGAGAAAAATACTTCGATCGAAGGTATTCCTTCAATAACCCTTTTAACCATCTCAATGATAGATGAGTAATCCTCCTCATCCTCTATAGTATAAGGATCTGTAGGAAACACACCGGCCCCATTTGGCAGATAAAGAGTCAATACAAACGATTTCTCGAGGTTGAAAGGGCTTTCTTTTGTAACCTGGTTCCTCTTATCTACAAGCCAGGAGCAATCCTCATTTTTCAAATAATTATCTCTCAGAACAAAATACTCCGAGATATACTCTGTATGTGCAAGCGACTTCTGAAGCACAAAAGTTACATTGCGGAATTCTAACAAGAACGAATCTATACATGTTATATTTTCAAAAAGATCCTGCCCCTTATTGAATCTTTCTAGACTCTGAAGGGCTGCATACAATTTCTGATATGCTGGTAATAGTAGATCTCCCATTTCTTCTTGCTTCATCACACCTCAGCCTCAACCAGTTTTCCATCATCCCATTTCATTGGGATATTGACCTTGATATACTCAAATCTTCCATCCATTACCACCGCTCCGATTGCAGGGCGCAAACTCATCTTGATATCTTCCAGTCGCAAATCCGTAGAGGACACAGCCTCACACTTCTCCACATCAAATACCGTCAAATTATATCCACCTCTATGCAAAGAGCTACTATATCTTATCCCATCATAACCTAGATGTCTTATATACTCAGCAATAATTTGCGATGCGATATAGTCATCTGGATTATTTGTCGATGAAGAGAATGCTGTTTGTATAAAGTACATCAGCCATTCATCTACACTATTATCCTTGGTTGCATCAATATCAATTCCAACCGCGATGTTTGCAATTATCAATTGCTCTTTAACCTCTATTCCTGCCACATTGACGGCATTATGCAATAACGGACGGACCTCAAAGACTGCGGTTGTCGGGCTCTCAGCAATATACAGATAACGGATGAATTTCGGATTAGAACGCCCATCTCTTATCAAATCAGGATTTGGTGGCACGTATGAGCCCTCTTTTGATAGCCCTCTGAACTTATTATTCTTATTATGATAGCTATTGCGTTCTTCCTCAGTACAATCCTGTCGGAAACATTTTGCAATCATATGCTCCGATAGGGCATTATCATCAATAATTCTGGCTCTATAATAGATTTTGCCTGCATTTACAGTCAATTTGCATTGTTCTGCAAAAACCGCAAGTTTGTCAAGAACAGGATGAGAAGGGAAAAATCTATGGTGATACTTCACTTCATTATGAAATGAGTACCACAACTCCCGTGCTTTATCGTAATTCGTAGCTTCCATTACCAAATCTATTACTTTTGCAGGCACTACAACCGGCGTTAAAACTTCAACTGTATTTTTTTCGGTCTCACCTTAATCACTTCAGCCTCATCAAGCAACTCCGACCTAATGTCGTTCGGCATCAGACCTGTAATGTCCGACAATTCCTCTTCCGAATAATTCAACTCCGTCACATGCAGGTCATACATCTTCCTAACTATTTTCGGAGAATCAATAGGCACTTGCACCGTCTCTTTTTTTCTTTCCCCGTTCCTGCCAAGCGTTACATATAGATACCTGGCAGTCTCTTCAGGAATACAGTTCAGTTCCTTAGCCCTGCAGATAATAGCGGCCTTCGATACCTTCCAGTAATACTTCTTCATGCCCAGGTCCTTATACTTCAAATTAAAGAAGTCTTCTTTACACTGACTGGCCGGCATCAAGAACTCCCCAGCAAACTGGTTCGCCTCGATTTCTTTTTGGTCTTCCGACTTTTCTAGGTCTTCCGAACGCAAATGCATAACCAGATGTCCCAGTTCATGCGCAAGATTAAAACGCTTTCTGTCGTTCGGTGTATTACGATTAATCCAAATCACAGGAGCCTGATTTGTGGTAAACATCGTCAACCCGTCGAACTTATCCATGCCGTCAAGATCCAGATACATCACTATGACACCGTTTTTCTCAAGCAATGAAACTATGTTATCAATCGGTCCCGCTGGTACTCCCAAGTATGTCCTGATTTTATAAGCGATTTCTTGAGGGGTGTTGTCTCCCGAAGGTTCAACAGCTGGTATCCTCAATTCTGGAATATCTATCGATTCCATCATTTCGTCAATGCTCTTGCTCAATATGCTTATTTTACTCTCAAGAACAGACAGGTTCTTAACCGTCATCGATGCCCTTTTCCTGTAAAACAGGCTCGACTCACCTCCCCGCCGAATATCCCTTTCAAAAAGAGACGTCGGATAGTTCAATGCTTGGGCTATTTTCGAAACTGCATCCGGAGTAACATCAATACCACCCTTCTCAAATCTGGATAGCGTTGCCTGTGTCACCCCGATTAGCTTAGACAAATCACTCTGAGAAAGCCCGCGGCTTTCCCTTGCAATCTTTATACTACTACCGTAAATCATAGTGCAGCCTTTTCCTTGTCTCTTTGCTTGCCCGGCTTAACACCAACAACCGGCTCTTCTGTTGCTGGTACTGTCATTGCCGCAATCTGGTTAGTAGCTGCCATATCGCCAAGGTCAATCGGTGCCCATAGATGTTGATCACCTTCCATATATGACAATGTAACCTGCGAGATATGCTCTATCTGATTCAGCTGATAACCAAGTATAAGCACAGGCATCACATCCTCGCCTTCTGCTTTCTGATTAATTCTCTTTACCGACGATTTTGTATCGTTTACCCAGGGCAATCCTCTCTCATCAAGTTTCTTAACCCACACTTTATAAGAGCCTATCTCAATAATGGTGTTTCTCTTGCTGGGCTTTGTCAGTCTGATGCCCTCGATTTCCGAAAGCTTCTCAATGATTAATCCATGCAAGGTACTCGATGGGAAAGTACTTTCTTGACGAGCTACTGGATGGTTCTCAGCAAATTCCAAATAGTTATCACCAGCCTCAATGATTTTCGTTACCAAACTGCTCGCTATAGGCGTAAATGCAGTCAGCACCTCATCACGAACGGCATTCTGACGAGGATTCATCTCCTCGTCGCTGAACAAGAATCTATCCAGATTCCTTAAGTTCATAATATTATTCCTTGTCATAATCATAAAAATTTTGCTGCAAAGATACAATATTATTTTTAATTACGCATAAAATTCTAAGAAAAATGTGCATAATATTTTTAAAAATATGTGTTAACCGTATAATATAAAACGTTTTCCCTACGAAAAACGTCATTTATATCATTTTCTAATTCACGCTATGCCTTACATTCCCTTCACATCTTCCTTCTCTCCCTTATCCACTTCACCGTATCCCTAAACAGACTATAATACTCTTGCTGTTCATACCCTCTTAACTGATTAAACATCGTAATTAGCCTATCCACTCCAAGATATATCACACATAGTGTTGGAATGGAATTCGCTTCTATCGTCTCAAAACAGGCCATAAAGTAATATACCACAAACGTATATAGAATCACAAACCTTGGGGCAAACGAAGAAATCAGGTTCGTTGGCCTACGCCTTTTACCATCGTACTCCACTTTTCTCACAAATGGCTGTATTGGCCAAATCGACCAAACACATGCCAGGATGACAACAGCAACCAGCCATATGCTCTTGGAAATATGAAATGTTTCTCTTTCGCCCAGCATTATCATATATGCAAACGCCCCTCCTGTACACAACAAAGAGTTTACAATCTGGTATATTGTCCAATAGTTCGTTGTTCTAACCGCAAGCTTCAACCCATATTCCCCATGCAGAGCATACCATTCATATGCTATCTTGAATGGTTGAAGTGCAGCAATAGCCAGAAAGAAAACTATGGTTGCCCCATATATTTCATATAGCCTGTAAGCATATGCCATCAGTACCGTTACGACCAACAGATACGCCGCACAAGATGTCCAGATGATAATTCTGCTATTTATCCATTTCTGTTTTATCATTCCTAAATACGACCAGCTTGAATATCATTAATCATACCCAAAAATATCTGTACAAACCCAGAGGTTAGCATATAGCCAAAAGAAGCTATTACCAATGAGGCAAAGATTATAGCCATTCCCAAAATCATCCAATACAGCAAATGATAAGGCCAATATTCCGATTTAATAAATTTCTTATTCAGGCTATACGCAAAAGCTCCAAGTGTACCTGTAGTCGCTATAAAGAAAACGACAGACACCAAAGCCTTTATCACAAATGCAATCGTTGCATTCTGTGACAATGTGAGTACCAAAGCAAGAATGGAACTCACCGCGCCAGCTACGTTCAAAAAAGCTAAATAGTCCTTACCTTTCATCGCTATGTATATCGGTTTAGTACTTTCTTCTGTCTTTGTCCCAGCCCTTTCTTCTTCGTCTTTTTTCCCGCTATTTCATAGCGTCCGCTCCCTGTGCCATGAGCTTTCTCGCCTGGGTTACAAATCCATTAGTCCTCATGTATAGGCTATAACATCTAGTCTATAGTTCTATTATCTATTATTAAAATCAAATAATATCACCTTATCTGCTGGAGAAGAATACGCCTCTGTATTATATTGGTTCGTCGATGCATAGCAAACTTGCACGTCAGGATATTCAAAAGCAACGTTTGCAACAGCCAACGTAGATAGTTTGTTATTCATTGGACAAATTATTATATTATAGTCCTCTTTATTTGCCTCAATAATTTCTCTTAGGCTATCATGTGTCTGTTGCAGATAACGGCACGAGAACTCAAAAACGTTACACTCACCAACTAAACTGACTAACCGATCAAAATTCGCCTTATTTATTCTTGACAACTCCTCATTATGACTTTCCTTTGGTGGTACACACCCCAAATAAAGTTTATCTGCCTCAAAACTGTTAATCAAAAACTCCGCTCTTTCTTTTTCAAAACCGACCAGGACTATTAGTAACGTTTTCTTTAGTGAGGTATAAGAGCCCGCGTAACCTAAAATGGTGCGGATAGCATTAACTCCTTTCGACAACCAGATGTCATTAGTATTATTTTCCCCATTACAATCTGAATATCTGTCTGCAGGAACATAGCAAAGCGTCACTTCAATATCCTTGAAGGCCTCCTGCTTGAATAGCATAAGGATTATCAGAATTGTCTCTCGTGTAAAAGTGGAAATATCTATAATGACAGACTTGGGTTGACACTCTGAAATCGCATCGTATAGAGTGTCATAGATTGACAACGGGGCATCCTTGTCGAAGGATATTCCCTTTGCTTTTTCTGCCAATGTCTCGAGTAACTTTGTATTATTGTCTTCTGACAATTCCGCATATCCGGAATAACGACAAACTACAGCCGTCTCAATCATACGCAAATCAATTGAGGACGCTACAGCAAGACACCTGTCTTCAAAACTGGCGCTACATATAAACAGATCATAGTGTCTGACACAACTGCGAAACTCATTTAGAGTCTTTGTCTCCCTATGTTTAATCATTGCTCTCAAAATCTGGGTTATCAAATAAAGTTGGCTGAGCTGGGGTATCCTGAGCAATTCCCTTTGACATAGCCTGAAGGAATTTCTTCTTACTCGTCAGGGCAATTTTTAGCGTTGCGCTGTCCATGAATTTATATCCGGCAAAGCTCATTGGATCTAACTTGAAATGAGGAGACAGAACTCTGCTGAGCACATACATTCTGTTCCTTCCTGTTCCTTCTTTATTACCGATGGTTCGCTTATGGATATATCCATAATGTTCACACTTATCTAAAATCTCATAGAGTTCTTCATCTGGACTATCTGTTAAAGCAACCGAAAACACACGTCGTTCTGATGCATTAGAAACAAGAATCACATGGAATAATTCTCCAAGAGAATCAACAAGATTATATAGTTTGTCCGCTTTTTCCAACGTAAAGTTTTTTACCCCCTGGTCTTTCCTTATTTCATCGAACTGTCCCTGAAGAAAATTGTCAGAGTAACGTTTAATCACCTCGTCCTGCACACCTGGTGTAATCTCTCGTATTTCCGTATTGGGATTCTTGGCCACCATCACTGAAAACATTTCCTGAGCTGGAGCAAGGAAGTAACGGATAATACCTGAAGAAATCGCAACCAACTGGTCAAAACCTGCATAACTATAGGTAGCTCCTGACTTATGATTCTTTTGCAAATCCTTGATAAAGTCCGGACGGGCATATCTTCGGGCTGCGTCACCACTTGCATATGGGCGTTCTGGATCGTAATTATCCTCAGCAAGTTTCTTCGCTATAGCATTAATAGCGGCCTCCTGCTCCTCATCTTGTGGAAAAAACATCTCTGGTTCTATCTTTAAATTGAGATATTTCTCCAAACGTTTTCTTACAATCTCTTTGATACGATCATTATAATCACTCGTCTTGCTTGAATAAACTGTACTGATGTTTATTTCAGAATAATCATGCGGAGCTTCAATTCTTTTGTCGTTGGCTGTAAGATGTGTCTTATAATCCAACTGCGCAGAAATTTTCAAGCAGATGTCCTTAGTACTGCGATAAGAAACCCACGTATTCAAGACCTTGGTTTGAGCCAGATTCAAGTAGCCGGCATCGTCTATGAGTATATAAAAAGGTTTTCCTTGTGGGAAAAGCGATATCTGTTTTAAACCAGTTATAATTGGCGAAACAAAATCAACGAAATCAGTAAGTGCCCCCGTATATGGCGTTGCTAAGTCTCTGTTTAGAGCAAGACGGTTGCAATATTTCTTGCATTCCTTCTCCATAGACTCAACGACATTTATCATTCTTAGGAAAAGATTGTTACCTTCGCAACCGTCACAATCCTTCTCAATGCCACCTTCATAACCTGACTGCACAACAACTTCCACAAAGGTATCCCGATAGAACCTCCTTATTTCTTCCGTATAATCATTCAAATCATCATTAAAAGTCTGACGTATTGAACCAAGAACATTTGCAATGACAAACGTTGATAGCAGATGCTCGTTGATAATCAATGTAGCATGGTTAGACAGACGTTCAAGGTCTGTATTGTTTATATTCGTCTGTTTTATACCAACATAAACAGCAAAATAATCCAAATCACACGCCTTGCTTCCTGTCTTAAGCATCTGGCAGTCTGGCATCATATAACGAAACATCATGCTCTTACCAGACCCTCTCGGACCATTCAAAAATGTGTGACCAGTTTCCTTAACCTGCCAGAAATCTGGAAACACATCAACAAACAACTCCAGGATATCCTCAGCAGAGTTGGTTTCTGGAGTTTTAATCTCAAACGGGTTATTGTTCTTGATTTCCATCGGCTCTCATATTATTTTTAACAAATTCCCCATCTAGTTTGGCACCATCCTTCTCCAAGTCTTTACCACATAAGGCATAGACATTCTCTTCCTTCAAACGTGGATAGCCCTTTTCTTGCAATCGATACCCGATAGTATCAAAAAAGGGTATAAAATTATCATCATCGTAAAACTCTATCGTAACACTAACAGAGTTAAAACGTAGTTTGTCGGAAACGAAACGATTATAGTACAGGCATTCACGAAAGGTTTTGAACGTCCTCTCATAAATCTCATCAAGGAGATAGGTATCAACCTCGCCACCATCTTTCGTAGGCTTTTTGAAAACTTCACTACAACGGCTCTTATTCAGATTAAACCTCATCCCAATCTCTTGTGTATCCACATGAGGGAGGAATGAATTCAAACTCATCGAAAAAGCATGAAACAATCTACTACCTTTTACTATCTTATTCTGTTCGAATAAAAAAGCAGAAGCACGAGATGCTTCGTCTGCCATCTCGTCGCCAAGCCTCAGAAGCGCTGCCAGCAAACGCATACGAACTCTGAAGTTTGAGATATCTTCTGACTGGGGGAGTTTTCCTATCGGATCATCTTTACCAGAGTGGGCACGAGCAACCTCATATATAATTTTCTTCTCTGGTGAACCAACAACATAACTGTCATACCTCTTTAAGAACTCTTTTGCATTATATTCATGATGTTCACGTCCGCCTATCACATGTCCCGCATCGTGTATTTGAATAGCGGATAGAAGGATGAAACATTCCAAAGGATTCAAATCCAATATTTGTTCGTCTTCATGCCATAGTATTCTCGATACCTTCTCAATAACCATTCGTATATGGTCAGCACTATGGTCATTAAGGTATATATCTCCTTCATCAATGACCAACGTCATGGCTTTTGTTTCTTTATGGACTTCCCTATCCATAAAGTCCTTGAACGTCTTATAGGCACTCACATAGTTATGCCTGCCGGGGAAATAATCCAGCTTATCCTCAAAAGAATAGAAATAATCTTCTAACGTCATGTTTAATCAATAAAAAGGCTATACTTTAACCATTATTGGCCATATTCCAAAATTTTTTCAAAAACTGCTTTTGCCAGCAACGGTGGCACGGCATTACCTATTTGCTGCTGTATATGCATAAGAGTTCCCGAGAAGACAAACTTATCGGGGAAACTCTGTAACCTTGCAGCCTCCCTGACAGAGAGTCCTCTATCCTGATAGGGATGAATTAGCATATTTTTCCTATAGTTGGAAATAACAATCGAAGGTTCATTACCTATCAGTCGTTTATAGATACCGCTATGACAATTAGCCGTGTTGGCATAGTTCTGCATCAGCTCGGCAGGGATAGCACGCCAGTTTTCCCCCTGGCCTATATGGCGATATCTTTCTATAACATAGTCCTCATTCCGCGAAACAAAGTTCTGGCGACTCCGCTTTGAGCCCTGACGCATCATTCTTGCGTATGCACTGGCTTGCCTTGCCGGAAGCTTATATGAAAGCGTTTCATCCATCTGGCCATTCTCCAAATCCGGCAGGTCTCCTATCGCATCATTTACAGTAATCTTTGTTCCAAAAGGCTCAGGGAATTGAAAATCAATCCCTAAACGGTTACCTACCATAAAGAAACGGTTTCTCCGTTGCGGCACACCGTAATCTGAAGCCCAAAGAACTTGGTGTTTCACCTGATACCCCATCTCCAGGAAGCACCGCTCCACGAGTTTAACTATCTTCCCATTTTCAAAATGCAAAAAGCCTTCTACGTTTTCAAACAAAAACCATTCTGGATTCAGTTCACTCACAAAACGCAAGAACTCCTCGAACAAGGAGTTGTTGGGGTTCTGCATATTACGTGTCATCGTGTTTGAGGTTGAGAAGCCTTGGCATGGCGGGCCTCCAAACACAATAAACACACTTTCATCATCGCGCAAGACAAGTCTTTCTTGAGGTCTGATATTGTGAATATCATCCTCAAGAACCAATGTCCCTGGATGGTTACATCTATATGTTGCAGCAGCACTTATGTCCTTTTCAACAGCCATTCTTATGTCATATCCGGCCATTTCCGCACCAAGACTAAGGCCTCCAGCACCGCTAAAAATATCTACACCTATTGGCATATTAGTCAATTTTCATTTTAGGGCATAATACCCCATTATATAATTCTAACTTGCAAAAATAATGATTTATCTCCATAAAGATTGCATTATTTGAGCAATATTTAGAAATTTTAACCCTTCCCACTTCGCTCAGCTCTGCCGCTTTGCTCTGCAAAGAACCATGAACCATCTCTCACCCTCTCCCCACCGTATACACTATCGCTTCTGCAAGCATAACAAATGATAACAAAGTGTATATCTTCGATAGTTCATTAAATACATGAGCATCATGCATCAACCATCCCCTTGTCGTAATCATGGCAGCAAACAGTGCATACACACCAGCAACCGAGTATGGCTGCAGCAGCTTAACATCTGTCACTACGAGCAAAATTATTGATAATGCCAAAAAGACCGATGCCACCCACGCCGCGTAATAAAGCCCATAATACCACCACTTCAAACCTTCAGGCACCTTCACCTTTATATTGAAAGGTATGCTACCTGCTCCTTCATTACCTCTAATCACCAGCGAGTGAATTTCCGGATCCTGGCTGCTCTGCCGTTCTATAAACCTTTCTTTCTCTTCAGGAACAACAGCCTCCAATTGGAAATCTTTTGGTGCCCGAGTGTAAAACCAGTTATTGGCTGATGATGATACTGGCTGATAGTTATACCTGAGAGCCTTCTCGATGATAGGCACCAACAACTTACAGCCTTTCACTCCTTCCCCCTCTCCCTTCTGCACAGAGTCATAGTATCTCAGTTTGATAGAATGACGCTTTCCCGTATAATGGATAAAGCAAGGCTTGCCATCAGATAGGTTGTAAAGCACATTCAGGAGTTGTTCCCTGCTCCAGCCGATAGCCAGAGCCATCTTCTCATCCTCACCGTTCAGTCTTGATGACAGAAGGTCACATACCTTGTTGCGAGATACAACAGGTACATGCTCGTTCTCCAAATAGATTGTCAACCAACTCAGCCTATCCCTCGTATTAAACAGGAAATAATCACCATCTGCGAGTGTTCCCAAGTTTTCCAATTCATACTCATTGGTCAGTTCCACACGATTAGGCGTCTCAAAAACAAGCTGTCGTTTCTCTCTAGCCACATGACTTATTAAATCGCCAAACACTTCTTCGTAGAAGCGTGTCGTTTCACTCAACAGCAGAGTTATAAGTGGATAGTCCATTGAGAAATGGTTCCAGAAACTATTCGGAAGACCTTCAGGAAAGGTCTTCTTAAGTTTACTAAAAGGAACACTACGTTTCCGTTTGTCGTTGAAATCTCCAAAATGTCCGTATTCTATCATATCAATTTCAGTGGGCAGACGTTTTGGCATCGATCGCATTGTCCGTTACCTATAACACATGAACGATTGTTTGCACGTAATCGATTGATTCTTTTCTCGTTCTCGATTGCATCTTCAAAGCCACGATAAACATTAATCGTTTGAGCAACCACTCTCATCGCCTTAACAGATTCTATTATCGAATCTGCAGTAATCTCATCCCCTGTATGCTCGTATCTAGTTACGCAGTTAATGATGTCAGCACAACCATGATAGCAGAGAAATGCTGAACCTATAGCAGCGCTAATGTGGTCTTGTCCTATAGCTGTATCAGTTGGAATAGGGCCAAGTGGCATAATAGGAACGTCAAACTGTCTAAGCAGGTTTGCGTGCTTCTCTATCTTGTCAAGCGAGATATGACCAACATTCTCAACCATCACATTGACACCTTCCTTTTGTAAACACCTACATATCTGCAACTGTTCCTCCGTTTCTTTAATATGAACTTCATCACAAGTATCAAAGATATTGGAGGGTCTAAAAGTTGCCCCTAGGCTAATTGTCATGTCGTACTGTTTTGCGATTGCAATTATCTCGTTGATATGCTCTAAGAAAAGATTCTGTTTACGAGAATTCTTTTCTATGTCATAAAGACACATTGCTCCACCTCGACTTGTGACAGGTATTTCCCTATCTCGTCTTGCAATCTCTAGTAATTCAGCATTTGCAGTGAAATGAATAGTTACAAAATTCACTTTATCTTTACCAAGCTGAATAAGATAATTTTGGCATTCATTCCATTCAAGTCCATTCTCTTTTGAGAATGGAATATATGCTAGGACTGTTCCAACTGGAATATTTAAGATTTCTTGTATATACTTATATAATGGAATCTCAGCCCGATACAAGCTCAAATCCATCATCATATCAGGTATGCAGCCACTATCCTTCATCCCGCGTATTTTCTCCAATTCAGTATAATACGCATCTTCTGAGTTGCACCCGATATTACAGTTCAACTTAACCTTACGCAATTCCTCTGTTGTTGTCATGCCGTCTTATCTTTGCCACCTCTCATCTTGTGTCAGACTCTTAACTTTATTTCGCCAACTTACCAGCCAAATTACTTCCCCGTATCTCAGCCTTTGGTGCATACTTATCTCTCAGCGCTTCCACTATCGCCCACTGTGCATCATCACAAAATGGACTCATAGTTATAACCAAATGCTCAAAAGCCCCATCACTAAGATTCATGTCATAATATGAGAATTTCAATTCCTTATTTCGTTTCACATCCCTTATAATTTGTCTCTGTGCAGAAATGAATTTCTCACTATCATGGTGGTAGGGGAAAGAATTACCTGGCATGAAAAACATAACAAACCGAGATTCCTCTTGGAAAGCCCATCTCTTATGCTTATAACTACCCACTTTATCAGTTATCAGAGTAATAGCGTCGCTATTTTCATCATCAGGTATCTGAACACAATTATCAGCATATGTTGTTATATCATCCACATACTGTATCTTTCTGTAGAAATGGCACTTGTCATAATCATCTGTTAGGAAAGGTGGTAAATACTCCGTCTGATTAAACCTCAATTTTGGATCAAGTAAAAATCGTACTTCCTTCCCTACTTCTGTTACTACATTATTCTGACTTATATACTCATGATCAGTATAGGTTCTGAACAGCCCTTCTTTCTCAAGGCTTATCCTAATTCCCCATTTATCCTTTGTATACATCTTCCACATGGGTATACTCTCTTCTTTTACCTCAGTCCAACACGAGACGAATGTGTATTGCCCAAGGTTCACCCCATTCGATACAAAGTTACACTCCTCTGGATCATCCATCTGGTCCAGCCGAGTAAATCTCAGCGTCCGATTCTTTAGAATCAGTGCCAGCACGTCAATATTTGTATAATGATAGATAATGGTTTCCATTTCTCTTAAGTCCTTCGGTTTTCATCGCACTAATGATAGCCCATATGTTCCACCCCTGATATGAATTCAAGCTTTCTTCCCTATCCTTCTCCGAATATAGAAAGAACAGAAATCCAGCATCCGACATTCCTGTTAAACCAGTTCTTTACATTATATCCCTTTTCAACTTATCAAAGCATCTATGATTGTCCTTCGAGAAGTGAAGCCCAAAGATATCTTCCTTTACTTCGTCTGCAGTCTTGTGCATCAATCGGGCTATCTGACGGATGTTCGACATTGGGTATTTCCTTTTCAGGTCAAGCAGTCGTAGTGCCTCGCCCTTGTGATATTCATATCTTTCCTCCAAGCGAAACAGTTGGGCGTATGAAGCATAGACTCCATGCGCATTAACCTTTATCCGATAGCAGTCTCTGTGTCTCATAAACCCGCTAGTGCAGACTTTCTTCTGATTTACTTTGAAGTGGATTTGTTTGTTGGCATCGAAATCCTCGCTGCAAGGTGCAACCAACTTCACCCCATCCAACGAATCATTCAACGGGTTCTTTCGCTTAAGTCGCTCGTTGCAGACAGGACAAGATGGTACGAAATTATGTAACGACAATGCTACCAATGGGCAATCGTCCTTGGCTAATGCATGATCAAGGTCAAACTGCGATTTCATTTCATCAACATCGACTATATATGGATTGATATACGCCATGTCACAATAGTAGCAGGTATGGATATTCAAATCGTCCATTTTCTTTCTGAAGAAGCCAGAGATAATCCCCTGATGGGTTTTAAACCCAGTTCCAGACTTATCATAGTTAAACACCTTTGTCTGCAATTCATTCTTTATAACCGCCAACTCATCTTTCTGTTTCTTGGTTTTACGTGGCAACTTCTGATAACGCTCATAGACATTAATGAGTTCTCTGAACGTATATGACATCAATTTCTCCACAGTTTCTGGGAAAACCGATAGAACCTTATGAGTCTCCTTGATATTCTTCCAATGCTCTTCCAACTCGGCCAAGTCTTTAAACTCCGAGACGTATTCCCTGGCGAGATCAATCCACGCTTCCCCTTCTGGGTAAACCTTTCCTATCATGATTCTGTATTGCTGATTCTTGCTTTTAGATCGTCAAGATGCTGTTGTGTGCGTTCAATCTCGTCCTGTATGTCCCAAGGAGAATATTCGGAAAGCATTTCATAATACATCTGTGTCACATCATCCTTAACATATCCATCAGCGATTTGTTCTATTAAGAGCCGGAAAAACAACTTCTTTTCCAAAAAGGCTTCTTTCCTTAATGATCTATCTTCTTGATGGTACAATTTGACAATATCATCAATTTGCTTCAGAGCAACGTCGCCAATGGTCTCTTCAAGGAAGAAATGGTTATCAAGTAGATCATAAATGTTGGCTGCAAAGGTCCTCTTGTTCGGTTTCTGCTTTCCATCTTTCGAAAGGTATATGACATTGTTATCCAGCATGTCCGTCAAGATAAATGGAGAATGAGTCACGAAGATAAGGTGAATCCCCTTAATATTCTTCAACCCCGCATGTTTCATTTGCTCCAAGAGATAGTTGATAAGTGTCCGCTGAAATTCCGGGTGGAAATAAAGCTCCACTTCTTCAAATATTACCGACACATAGTCATACTCCAGCCTTTGCTGCTCACCTATTCTGTAGTCAAGATTCCTCAAATGGTACACCAGTGCTCCTGCAGAGTTTAGACGTTGCATCTGCCCAGAACTCAGCGTTGAGAGGGCATACGTCTCATCTTTCTCATTTTTCAGTTCAATCTCTCCCTTAAACACAGGGGGAGGTAGGTGTTTTACCAGTTCAGAGAGTCTCATATTATCACCACCGATGACAGCCTTTAACTTTTCAAATGTTACGAACCACTCATATCCTTCAGGTGTTCGGGCTATTTTCTCTGCCTGATACATCCCACCTTGCTGCTTCTTCAGATAATTAATAGTTTGGTGAAGTTTCATTGTTGTATAATCATCTTTCCGAAGAATGCTCTCAACATCTCGTTTCAGTTCTTCCTTTATGCCAATTGTTGGCCATTGCAATTTCAAAGCCTCACAAGTCGCATCGTAATGATAAGGTCTCTTTTTATATGGCTCATACGTTGAAAGAATTTCTATTATTTTGTAAGGTATATACAAAATCGCCTTGTTAGTAGGTATATCAGGCTCTTGCAGATACGTTTCCATCGATTCTTCCAGCTCAACAACATTTATTTCCCTTAACACCTCCCACACAGCCATGAGCAAAAGTAGTCTGTACAATTGAGCAAAGTTCATCCATCTTAATGGCCTGCCTGGTAGAAAATAATCCATTTCCTCTATCAAGTCAAAATAATAACCATCTTTTTCTTCCTCAAATACCTGAGCCATAATATCCACATATTTCGCCAACTCAGGATAATCATGTTTGATTGGATGATCAACCTCATAGCCTGACAACCATCTTAAAATACAATCGTTTTTGTCCAATAAATCATGAAATGACGAGAAAAATTCATGAAAGTTGCTTATTAATTCCTTTCCCACTTCCTCGGGATTACTACTCTCAAGATCATCTCTCATTCTACATTCATCATCAACTACATTTTCAAAATATTGTCGTAGCGTGACATCCAGTAGTTTTGTTTTTTTATCCAAAGAGAAGGCAAAGCCGTATGCTTCCACCCCATCGCTTACGATACGTTGATTTTTGTTTGAGCCTGCCTCTGTAAAGACGGCCATTAATCGTTGCACCGACAAATCCAACTCTTTATTAACGTTGATAATACCATTAGTGCGCATGGGATTCAACACCAATGGGGTCTGATAGGAATCGTTCTTATGGAATAGTCCGTCTAGCCAACTTCCATTACCAGGTGTTTCGTATGCGAAGATGTTTGAGTTATATGAATACAATGCATAGTTGATTACAAGTGTATAGAACAATTGTTGTCGATGGTATTCCATCAGGTTATTTAATCTCGCTGATGAAGTACCCTCGTAATGTCCTATTTCTCTGTTGCCTTCAAACCATTTTGTACCATGATCATCGCATCTAACGCAGTAAATGGTATTATTAACCTCATAAAAGAGGCAAGCACGTAAACCCTTCACATAACAGAGTGTTTCCTGAGAAGCACGAAATCCCATCGTACAAGCGAAGTTATTCAGGATGCGAAGCATCAATTCTATCAGTGTACTCTTACCTTCACCGTTCTTTCCAACAATAGCAGACACCTCTACTTGAATTATACGCCCCTCATGTCCCTTTATGTCGTATACCCTCAGTTTCTGTTCTACGTTCTGCTTCTTACGAACAAAGTCTGTGTCTTCTACATCTTCGTAGCTATTATCGAAGAAATAGGTTTTCTTATTGTCCAAACACTTTCTAAAGTTCTTGGGACAACCATCTAACACCCGTAATGCAATTATCTTAAACATACTTTCGCTTCCTCCCCCTTCTAGGCACAAAAAGGAACCTGGCAAACTGCCACATTCCTTTTACAATCTCCTTCACCCTTTCTTCTCCACATTCAGTATCCCATCCACCTCATGCTCCACAAACGGTCCCTCCTTGCACTCAAATATCACGCTATCCGGCTCCATCGCCTCAATCGTATGCCACACCCCTTTCGGAATATTCACGCCATATCTACCATCTTCAGCTCATAGCACCACGTCCTCGATAATCGAACCATCATCCCTATGCGTAGTCACCCGCACCTTCCCTCGCAGAATCACAAACGTCTCATCCTTCGTGGGATGCTTATGTATTGGCATCTCAGTCCCAGGCTCCACCGCATTTAAAAATCTATGGCACAACTCATCCAGGCTCTGATGAAAGTTGTAATTCATCCTAAGCCTTGGTGATGCTTTTGTCCGTTCTGACACTTTATCCAGAAATTCAGTATCGATAATCATATCATCTTATATTCATGAATACTTGTCTTACTTGTCCCCTCATCCATTCCTCCTCGCGCAGCCCCCATAAAAACTCTCATGTTTCACCCGCAGGGCGCGTAAGCTATAAAAGACTCAACGCGTGTCCCGCGTTACCAAAACCCACGGAAAGTCGACGGTTTCTGTGACTTTTCGTTTGCATCCCCCTATATAGGGTGCCTTGGGGGTAGCGTCCCTCTTTTGGTTCATTTTCTCGGGACGAGCGAGAAAAGAACTAATCTCCACACTCTTTGAGTAGTGTAACTGGCACCCACACTATCGCCACGCTCGCCACACCTTCTATCTCCACTACTACCCTCTTACACCTCTTCACTCTCCTGATCACGCCCGTCACGCCCTCAAACGCGCCACCCATAATCTCCACGCGCTTGCCTTCCTTCCCCACGACCGTCTCGTTGTCCAGAAACATCACGCTGTCATCAGTCCTTGAAGCCACGCGCATAAAGTTCTCCATTTTCCTGTCCGCCACCGTCATAATGGAATGTTCACTGGCGGCCGTATGGTCCATCATATACCTCAGCGGCTCCAGTACCTCGTTCCTCCTCTTCAGCTCGCTCACCCGCTCCTGTGTCGACCGCACAAAAATCAGGTTATTGATAGCCGGCACCAGCACCCTCCTCAGTTCCGTATCACCGTCATTCTGCGATTCCACCACCTTATACCTCATCGGCACAAAGTTCTCGATTCCCAGCCGGTCCAGCTCCGCCTTCACCTTCATCTCCCGCTGATACGTCACCCTCATCGGAAACCACGTCTTGGGGTCACCACACATCCTTGTGTCGCGCCCCGATTCACTTCCCGTTTCTTTCGTCGTCATCATATCACTCTGGTCTTCAGTCGCTTTATGACTTCAACTCTACGTTGTTATAACGATGCAAAGATAGTGAAATATTTCGACTATCCGCTATTTTTATGCGCTTTTTAACAAAAAACTCCATATAATTCCAGCATTAGCAAACGATTATTTGATTCCTTTGAGGACTACATCAATAAAGGCCATGAGTCCTTCATCTATTTCCTATTCGACCTATATGGCCGCCATGTAAACGATGACCAAAAACAAGTTGCCCATGCTATAGAGGATAGCCTAATGAAATATTGCGAGTCAGAACCCGACATCAATATGCTTACTTTGGCTTTCTTTATATTCTCACAGCATTTAGGCCGGAAGCTGATGAGGGCGAGGTCATGGCACACGTCCTCTGATGAGCAATACTTCTTGTGCCAATAGTTATACGTTGAGTACCTATCTGATGTAGGTACGACTTCAGTGACAGACCACTCTGACGTGGTCTGACTGTAACTACAAAAACTCTTCCTTGGTCATAACTGTAATAGTTGTAGTTTGGGTGCACTATTGCGGGTGCTGACAATATGATAACTAAAATACAATCAGAATTGATTAGATTGTCCATTTCCGGACACCATGAGTGTCCAGAAATGGACACTTTATTTTATGCCGTTGCTGATTATCAGTAAGTTACGGGTTTGGCACGGATATTGTATTGTATATTGACAGATAATTATCGTAAATGATATGAGATATTTGAAACAAGCCCTCGCCATGATGCGCGAGGAACGACTTTTCTCCGGCATCTACATCGTGGGTACGGCGCTGGCCATTGCCTTTACGATGGTGATGGCCGTGGTCTATTACATCAAGTTGGCTCCCATCTATCCAGAGCCGAACCGCGCAAGGACGGTCTATTTCGAGGGAATGCGCATCGAAGCCGAGAGTGGTGGCGTAGGACAGACGGGCTTTAGCGCCAAAGCCTTTGAGGACTGGTTTCAGAAGAGTCCGGACATCGAGTACTGCTCGCCTACGTTGTTGGCGGCGGGAACGGGAAAAGCGGAAGGGCGCTGCCGTACTTTCGTAGTGCGCGGGAAGGACGACTACGTGGATGTGATACGGAATGAAGCCAGTGCTGACTTCTTCAAGATATACGCCTACGACTTCGTGAGTGGTCGACCTTTCACCCAAAAAGAGGTGGAGGGGAAAGAAGCAGTCTGCGTCATCAGCGACGCACTTGCCGAGCGGCTCTATGGTAAGGGTGTGGATGCTTTGGGGAAGACGGTCGCGATAGAGGGAAGTTACGATCTACGAGTTGTGGGCGTATTGCGTGGCTGCAGCCAACTGACGCCAGACAGTTATGTCGACATCATCGCTCCCTATACGCTATTTGGCGTACATTTCGGCACCCCTTACAGGGGACTCTATTCCCTCGTATGTACGGTGAAGGACAACTATCATCTACAGGCCTTGAAGCAGGAACTCGACGACATAGCGGCACGCATGCAGCAGGCGCACCCCGAAGTGCTGGACGAGTTTAACTTCGGCGAGGGCGTGAAGAAGAAATTGGTGCTGACCAAGGGGGTGGAGACACATCCCATGCACGTGCTGCGCACCGAGAACCGCGACCACACGTTCGACACGGTGACGGTCTGGGAACTCGTCAAGCACTACGCCAGCATTCTGTTCGTACTGCTCTTCGTGCCTGCGCTCAACCTCTGCGCCATCGTTGCAGGGCGCATGGAGCGGCGCAGCGCAGAGATGGCTGTGCGCAAGACCTTCGGCGCACGACGTACAACACTGCTGAACCAGGTAATCTGCGAGAACCTTGTGCTGACCACTATCGGCGGCATTATCGGCCTCGTGCTCTCATGGCTTTCCATCTACGGCCTGCGCAGGGAAATCCTCGGCATGTTCTTCGACAACAGCACACTTGCCACGGCTCCCGTCGTAGAGGGCGAGATGCTCTTTGCGCCCACGCTCTTCATCGGTGCCTTCGCCGCCATTATGTTGCTCAATCTAATAGCCGCCGTGGTGCCCGCATGGTGGAGTCTGAGAAAACCTATTGTGGAATCAATGATGGAAAAACGATGAAACAGATACTGAACAATATCCTGAACGCGAATACATGGCTGTTCCTCGAACTGGTCATCATCACCGTCGTGGCATGGGCGGTGTTCGAGCCAGCCATTGTGAATCTTTACTACCGCAATCTGCCGTTAGGCTATGACAGCGACCAACTGCTCTACGCCGTGACAGCGGTGAACGGTGAACCAACCGTCGATGAGGACGGGACCTTACATGATGCCTTCGAAATGACCGAAGAGCGCCGCGACCAGATGTTGCGCCAACTGATGGCCGTGGAGGGTGTGGAGTCGGCTTGTCTCTATGACCAGCCTTACGGTTCCATGGGCTACAGCCATGCGGCTTTCAATGAGTGTTGTGCCGGTGGTGACACCCTTCTTCTGGCCAATGTCACGCTAACCACAGATGCCTACTTCTTCGAGACCTACGGCCTAAAGCCCCTGCCAGGGAGTCCGTCGGATGAAGAACTCTCTCATATTAAAACCGTGGATAGGCAAGTGGTGCTGACGCGCTCGGGAGCCATCGCCCTCTTCGGCACGGAAGATGCGGTTGGCCGTCATTTCACCATCTGCTACGACCCTGCTTACGAGGTGACAGTAGCTGGCGTGGTGGAGGACTTCCGCATGTCGGTGCCCACAACGATACGTTCCATGATTATCACTACCAAAGAGTTACAGACCACCAGTTGCCAATACGTCATCCGCCTGAAAAAGGGCGTGAATGCAAGTCGTTTTGTCGAGGAGCACGGCCAAGACCTCATACGCAGCGGGCGGACGGGCTTCAACCGTATTAGCAACCTCATGACTTTCGACGAGTACCTGCAGCAGTTGGAACTCGACGACGGACGCACGCAGGAGGTGAACCGCAGCCTCGCGCTGGCCCTATTCTTCCTCATCAACCTGATGCTGGCCGTCATTGGCACCGTATGGCTCCATGCCAAGCGTCGCACAGAGGAATGCGGTGTGCGTCGTGCATTCGGAGCCACCCGGTGGCGCGTATTTTTTGATTTCCTGTGGCGTAACGCTCTGTTGGCCACTGCCGCCGTCATCATCGGCTGTATCATCTACCTGAACTATGCTCACAGCGGAATCCAGGAATATGATGGTGGAGAATATTACGAAACGCTCTACACGATACAGGGTGCTATGTTATCTACCGATAAGATATGGGTCGATTACTTCTGGCCCCACTTCCTCGTGGTATCCTCCGTCGTGTACATTATTATATTATGTACTGTCCTCATCGGTACCGCCATCCCCGCAATGAAGATTATCGGGTCTAAGATTACCAATGCACTAAGAGATGAATGATATGAGATATTTCAGACAAGCCCTCGCCATGATGCGCGAGGAGAAGCTCTACTCAGCAATGTATATCTCTGGTACGGCATTAGCCGTGGCCTTCGTGATGCTCATAGCCGAAGTGTATTACGTGAAGGTGGCCGACATAGCGCCCGAGGTGCACCGCAGCACGACGTACTATCTGTATGGATACGGTATGAAGAACGAACCTTCACGTTTAGGGAACATCGTACACGATGACTTCCGCGACCTTTTCCAGAAGATGAAG
>JAEEGI010000410.1_pt1 | contig 142533 bp, 96 predicted proteins | sample 8958751 | NCBI WGS metagenome assembly JAEEGI01 (sample SAMN16246545, study PRJNA631951) | gut metagenome | biome: gut microbiome; feature: rumen; material: KS-attached | host: Bos | place: Iran: Karaj | collected 2018-10 | reverse complement strand
AGATAAATAAACAACTCCATAATATTAAAAAAACTGCACCAATTATTTTTACTATTACTATTTAGCTTAAATCGTGTAGCGTGAAAAGTGAGGTAGAGTTAAAGCGTGATTTTCACTCTAAAATATAAGAAGATAAAGAAAAGGTGAATTTTGTTTTCACCTTTTCTTTTTTATATGTAAATTTGCAGCTACTTAACTATCAATTTATTTACTAGCTCAAATATGAAAAGATTTTTACTTGTTGCATTGGTGATGCTGAATGCCTACATTTCAGTAGCGCAGAAAACGGTTTATATTCCAGTTGAATGGAGGTACAACACTTCGACTTATAAGGAGTCGGACCCAAACCATACGGCGCAATACTCAAAGACTCGCAGCCGTGAATCTGAAAATTTCATCGTTTTTTGGGAAAAGGGCTATGGCGACACGGCTCCCGACAAGCTTTCCAGGAGTGATGCACTCTATGTGGACATTGACGATTTGTTGGCAAAGGCTGAGCTGTTCTACAAACTGAATGTGGAGACCTTGGGCTTTGTGGATCCAGAAAAATCGAGTGTCTCTAAATACAAGAGTATCATTTGTTTGCTCCACGACACGGGATGGACAGCCACGGGCTCAGGCTACGATTTCATGATACCTGCTTTGTGGGTTACTCCGAGCACTTGCAAACCTGTGGGACACACCATTGCTCATGAGATTGGGCATTCGTTCCAGTACATGTGCTTCTCGGATGCCAACAACCATCAGGACTCGAATACTGTTGGTACAGGCTTTCACCTTCCAGTGGGCAACGGTGCTGCCATTTGGGAGAGTACGGCTCAGTGGCAGGCTGCTCAGGCTTATCCAAACCAAATGTTCTCGGAAAGCATGGGTGTTTTTCGTAATAGCCACAACTATGGTATGACCAACGAATGGCATCGCTATCAGAGTTATTGGTGGCTCTATTACCTTTGCCAGTATTATAATGATATTCAGACCATTGCAAAGATATGGAACCAGCCATTGCAAGGAGCGAAGGACTTCAATGAGGCGTTGATGGCATTGAAGGGTTTGTCGGCAGAGCAATTGTACCGCATGTATTATGACTATGCAGCTCGTTGTGCGACATGGGATTTCGATGCCTGTGTGCCTTATCGCAACAATTTTATTGGTGATTTCCGCTATGCTTGTTCAAAGCTCGATACAAGGAAATATCAGGTGGCTTTGTCGAGTTGTCCGCAGAGCACGGGTTTCAATGTGATTCCTTTGCAGGTTCCTGCTGCTGGTACAGAAGTGACCACTCATTTCACCGCCCTTCGACTGAGCAAGGCTACTTTGGCAGATGCTGACCCAGGTGAGTATTTGGATGGAGACAGCAAGTTTGTGACGGCAAAGAGGATGCGCTACAATGTGGTGAATTCCAGTGACCGAGGTTTCCGTTTGGGCTATGTGGCATTGCTGAAGGACGGTAAGCGTCAGTATTTCAATGCCGATTCCGTGTATGCAACGGGTTACAACGACGTGACAGTGGATGTGAGCTTCACCGTGCCTGCCAATGTGAGCAAGATGTGGTTGATTGTTTCGCCTGCATTGAAGAAATACATTCAGCACAAGTGGGACGAGGACATTTCGAACGACGACATGTGGCCTTACACGTTTGAACTGGAAGGAACGGATATAGGTAAAAATGCCATCGTGCACACGGGTTATGTGGATAAGTCGGAAGTGAATCCAACGATTGATGGACGTGAGATTGCAGACGTCACTTTCACTTACGATGTGACAATTCCATACGATGCAACGGGCTATAGTGGTGCCACAATTGGTGTGGGCGGCAAGGCTGCTTCTGCACTCGGAACTGCTTTCCAGATGCAACCATCGGAAATAGCTGGCAAGATGGTGGCGTATAGTTCATCTGGTCCTGCCGATGGAAAGGTGATGTTCTATGCAGCCAAGGAAGATGGTAGTTTGCAGACGAGGGGAAGCAATACAAATGCTACCTATGGACATTGGTTTAATAGAACAGGTGGTGTGCAAGACTGGGGCAATTCGTCTTATCTTTATAGCGATTTCACCCCATCCAGCCTGTCCTTCTTCATCGGACAGTATCCAGCGCGTTGTGCGGAAGGTTCTACTTACACGATTGCTCAGGCTTTGCGTTATCGTAAGGGAAGTGCATACGCCAAAGCCCTCTTCGTGTTCCATGTGAAGATTGACAGTTCCTCTCCAGCAGCTTTCTATATGCCAACCATTGACTACAAGGACCCTACAGGAATTCAGGGTGTGGAAATGGATGAGGCACAGGTGAAGGACGCTGCCGTTTATGATTTGAGTGGAAGAAGAATCGCTGCAGACGTCAATCAACTTGGCACTTCGTTGCAACAAGGCATGTATCTGATAGGAGGCAAGAAAGTGCTTGTTAAGTAAAGCATTAGAAATACTCAAATATACCCATGAATAAGAAAGCAATCATCACAATCATGCTCACACTTGTTGCTGTGATAGGTCAGGGACAAACTCCGTTATCAAAACATGTGTTACCATCTGGTGGCTTGATAGATACTAAATGGAGAAACGAATACAGTGGCAATTGGGACATCGCGTTTTTCGAACATTTTGCGGTGTATGATTGTAAATTCTGGGACTATGAAAGTGTAAAAGAAAAAGGTGATAAGTATGATTTCACACTTAGAAATCATAACAATATGCTCGTCGTTAAAGCAGGCAAAGAAAAGAACGGCAAGAGAACTATACAGATAGGTCAGAACAAACCACAACTCTATTCAAGAATTACAAGTCAGTTTTTGCCGTACTACCCAAAAACGGATGCCAGTACAGAGCTGATTGATAATGGTTATAGCCGCATAGATACCATAACTATTGTAGGGTGGCTAAAGGATATGCCCGAGAACGAACGCGCAGCAGGTGCTTTCGGAGTTACATACAACAGCATTTATCAGAATGGTCAGACTTCAGTGTATGGAGAAATCGACTCCATAGGCCGCTTTACTGTAAAAGTGCCCGTCATCAATTCGCATGAGCTTTTCTTACGACATGGCTCTACCAGCATTTCCACCGTTTTCGAGGCTGGAGAAACATATTTCCTGCTGCAAGACTTCAAGAACAACCAGATGATGTTCATGGGCAGGAACAGTATGCTGCAAAACATGTACCTGACGCATCAGGAATTCTTTGGTCGGATAGCGCCCTATATGAGTGGTGGTCCGCAGCACGGACCATATAGCAGTTACGATGAATTCTATAAGGATTCGGAAAAGTTCTGGGGAAAGATAAATAGCGATCTTGACAGTATTGTCAAGCTGCACCCCATGTTGTCGCCAAAATACACGAATTACTTGCGCAATTACTGGAATGTGATAAAGGCAGAGAGATTGGCTCAGGCTGGAAACCATTTGCCTGACCACAAACTACCAAAAGCAGCACTCGATGAGATTGTTGAGAAATACTGGAAGCATCTGCCACGTCCTTACACGGCATACTGTAGCGTAATATCCGGCTTACGTGTAAATCTGTTGGTGCAGTTCATGGCACTAAACGCTTTTGATGCCGCCCCCGCCACATTCAAAAGTATGATGAATGATAGCGACCTTGATATACCAGCCTCATACAGAGAAACCATCGAGAAATATCTCAGTTTGATAGATGACTTCCGTCGAAAAACGGAGGGCTTGAGCAGTCAGGAAGAGATACAGAAAGCTGCTCAGGATTTCCAAACGGAAAACCAATCTATTATGCAGGAAATGCAGTCGGTGGTGGAGGATGCAAGGTTGAAAGACTTGATAACAGAAAGAAATTTTGCGCTCAGCATGGATTATTACATGGCCATCCTGGATTCAATCGGTGCCGACCGCAATATGAAAGATTTCTTTTTGGGCTTGAATACGACTGCTACGATAAGTGGCAGTAATCACTCGCTGAGTCCGACAATGATGGAGATGGCGGAAGAGCGTATCTCGCTGCCTATCGTGAAAGATGGTATGAGGGAACTGAACCAGAAGTATCTCGACCTTGAGAACAAGAACCAGCAAAGCATCCAGTCTTCTGGGATGAGTCTGGGCGAATCTCTCTTCCATCAATTCACAGAACCCTACAAGGGAAAGATTATTCTTGTGGATTTCTGGGGAACATGGTGCATACCTTGCATGAATGCCTTGGCGAAATCGCAGGAAGAATACAAAAGGCTATCGAAATACGATATTGTTTACATGTATTTTGCAAACAATAGTCCAGAAGCCAAGTGGAAGGATGCCATCGAGCAAAATCAGATAAAAGGCAATCAGGTAGTTCATTTCAATCTGGAGCCAACAGAACAGACGGCTATCGAACAATATTTCCAAGTAAACAGTTTCCCATCATATTTCTTGATTGACAAAGAAGGTCGTTTATTGCCATACAAAGTTGATGCAAGAGACCTCGACGCACTGGAGAATTTGATACAGAGAATAGAGTAATTTGCAGATTACACGCTCATTTCGCTGATACTTTTGTCAACGACCAAGATTGGGCACTACTTTTCTATCTTTAGTAAACCAAGAATGCTTTTTCGTTGAATAGGGAGAAGCTTTCTTGCAGATTTTTGTTTTTGAGAAAAAGGGGATAGTCCTTGTGGGAAGCTAAGAAATCTTCTACCAACTTCTTGGCTTCCTTGCTTTTCTTGATGATTTGTCTCTTGTTTATGCAGAAAAAAGTACCTTTGCACTCAGTTTTTGTACCAAAATTGAAGGAAAAATGAAAAAAAGTTGGCGTTTCCGTAAAAAAACGATGAGGCTGAAGTGTCTTATCTATAGACATGCCTCTTAATCGGAGTGCAAATACGAATGGACTGATATGCTTGAACAGAGAACACTTGAGAGGCTTTTTCGCCAGAACTACAGCGAGATGATACATCTGGCTAGGGTCTTGCTGGGCAATGACGAAGAGGCGGAGGACGTGGTGCAGGATATTTTTCTGCGTGTGGCAGACTGCGACGTTCCACCCAAGAGTGACAGCTATCTGCGAACTGCCGTGCGCAATGCCTGTCAGAACAGAATTCGACAGATGCAGCTGCACGACAAAGTGAAAGGCTTGATGCCGATATCAGATGAAGCCGACCTGCAACCCATTGACAAGCGATTGGAACGGCTCGACGATATTGCAGTTTTCGTGGACGAACAACTGGAAGAGCCACACCGCAGTATCTTCCATCTCCGTTTCGATGAAGACCTAACCATTGGCGAGATTGCACGTCGGCTTGGCTTGAACCCAAACACCGCCTACAAGTATCTCATGCAAAGCATTCAGCGAATCAGACAACAATTCAAACCTTAATAGATGATGGAAACGACCAACGACAACATTCGACAGCTCATGGACATGCTCGACAATCCCGAGGCATATACCGAGCAGGAAATTCGAGATATCATCAACCGTGATGAAGATACTCGCGAGACTTATCGCATGATGGTAGAAGCCAAACGCAGTAGCCGCCATCGACAGAATAATAAGCCTGCCGATGTAGATGCAGCTTGGCAGAGGTTCAATCAAAGGCTCCAGCCTAAGAGACAAAACTTCAGCTGGATGAAGGCGGTAGCGATGTTCGTCGGTGTGCTGATGATTTCGGGCATCGTCTATGCTACCGTTCGCCTCATGAGTAGCTCTTCGAAACAAGAAAACAAGGTCAAGACAGAGGTTGCGCAGGTGGCTGAGAAGCATCATCAGGAGAAGATTCAGGAGCAAACTGACAGCACAGTCAGACAGACCAGAGTGTTCGAGGATGCAGAACTTTCAGCGATGCTCAGTGAAATGGCAAACTATTATCATTGTGAAGTAGTGTATCAGAACGAGGAAGTGAAGCACATTCGTCTTTATTTCACCTGGGATAAGCGGCAGAGTATAGATGAAGTCATCGAAATCTTCAATCGTTTCGAGCGCATCCACATGCAGAAAGAGAATCAGCAATTGATAGTCAGATAACGGCAAAGTCCTTTTATGATGAAAACACTATTATTCACAGCCATGATTTGTGGCTTTGCCTTGTGCGCTGATGCGCAGAAAGTGTCAAGAAACTATCTGGATGTGTCACTTTCGAAAGTGCTTGAGGACTTGAATCAGGCAATCGAAGACAAGACCATCTTCTTCATTTACAACGAACTTGAGGATTTCACCGTGACCTGTCATTTCAGCAATCTGTCGATAGAAGATGCAATCCGTGAAGTCATCGGCTTCTATCCCATGAAGGTGACATACGATAAAGACCACATCTTTGTGGAGTGTACCCAGAAGGAGAGTGCCAAGGTAATAGGCCGCGTGACTGACAACCAAGGAAAGCCTATAGAGTATGCCAATATCTTGTTGTTCAGCGACATCACACCCAAAACTGGTTCTGAAAATCCCACATACATCAATGGCAGTGTGAGCAATGAGAATGGCGACTTCGTCATTCCTTGCCAGGAGCAGCGCGTCAGGGTGAAGGTGAGCTGTATCGGCTATAAGACCACAATGCGCCACGTGAGTGTGGGCGAAATAGGAACCATCACCATGTTGCCAGAGACCTATACCATCGATGGCGTTGAAGTAAAAGGTGAGATGCCACAGTTCAAGCCCATTACAGGTGGCATGGCAGTGGATATCCAGCACTCCATTCTGCACGACATCGGAACTGCCGACGCCTTGCTCTCAATGTTGCCTTCCATCCAAGGTAAAGACGGCAAGTTCACTGTGATGGCAAAAGGTGAGCCGGAAATCTATATCAATAATAAAAAGGTACGCGATGCCAGTGAACTGAAGCAATTGAAATCCTCCGATGTGAAGAGCGTGGAGATTATCACAGCACCTGGTGCCAAATACAACGCTGAGGTGAATGCCGTCATCCGCATCAAAACGCTGAAAACACATGGAGACGGACTGAGTCTGATGGCTACCAGTGAGACGTGGAGGAACAACACATGGAACAACTATGAAGATCTGACGCTGAAATATCGCACTGGCGGACTGGAAACCTTTGCCACCATAGCACTTGACAACGGACACTATAGTACTCAGCAGGACCTTCAGCAAGAACTGCACATCAGGAGAGATTTGTTCAATATCCAGGCGAGTTTGCCTAATCGAAGCGAATGGACTCATTTTCAGTACAAAGCGGGACTGAGTTACGAGTTCAATACAGACCATTCTGTAGGGCTGAGCTTCTCTTCGCAGCATATATTCTATGAGCACTATAAGTCGGAAATGAAGCAAGACTATCAGAAAAACGCAGCATATTACGGTAAAGCATTCTTGAAAACCGAAATCACCACACCCAATAAGCCTGTATGGGAACTGAACACATACTACGTGGGAAAGCTTGGTAAGCTGGACATAGACCTGAATGCCACCTTGCTGAGGCACGATGGAGAGGAACGACTCAACCAGCAAGACTTCAGTCAGGAACTTGGAAATCGTACCATCACCACGTTGAATCAGGAAAAAAGAACAATGGCTGCCGGTAAGTTGGTGCTCACCTATCCCGTTTGGAAAGGTGAGATAAGTGCAGGGTCGGAGGCGACATCCACCAAGAGTCACGGCAACAACCTGAATGAGGAGAATATCATACCAGAGTCGGACACTGAGATGAAGGAGAAGAACATTGCTGGATTTGCCGAATACGACGTGCAGTTGGGACACTGGCATGCGAATGCGGGACTGCGCTACGAACATGTTGCAGCCGACTACACCTCGTTTGGCGTCTGGCAGGCTGAACCCAGTCGCACTTACAACGATTGGTTCCCTAACCTCTCAATAGCGTGGCAGAAGGACAAGTGGGGCATACAGCTGAGCTATTCGAAGCGCATTACCCGTCCACCTTACAATATGCTGACCTCCATGATTGTCTATGACAGCCGTATGCTTTATGAAGGCGGAAATCCACTGTTGCGCCCTTCGATTCGTCAGAGCATCGACCTCGGTCTGACCCATTCATGGCTGAACTTCTCAATGGGTTTCACACGTGAGAACAATTTTTTTACCCACGTTGCCGAAGTGTATGACGAGGAAAACGAGATTGCTATCTTCCGCCCCGTCAATTTCGACCATCAGAACCGTGTCTATGCCACCCTCGTAGTTTCGCCAAAGTTCGGATTCTGGCAGCCTACCGCTACGTTGCACTACTATCAGCAGTTCTTTGATGCTGAAAGGTACGGTGCACCGAAGAAACTGAACAAACCTGAATTCTCGGCAAACCTGCAGAGTTGGTTCCAAATCAATGCCTCTACAAAGGCACTACTGCAAGTCAGCTATACAGGCAGCAACCACTGGGGATTCATGTATCGTGGTAGCAACTTCGAAATGGATGCCCGAGTGATGAAATCGTTTTTCAATGGGAGACTGAGTGCTTCGCTCTATGCCAACGACATCTTCCGCACAAGCCGCTCAAAGGGGACTACCTATTATAAGATAGGTCAAACAACACAGGATGTTTACTTATATACGCAGTCAGTAGGCATCACTTTGAGCTACAACTTTAATGTGACTCGTTCGAAGTATAAGGGCACTGGTGCAGGAAATGAGGAAAAGAACCGCCTATAAATCACTTTCGTTGCAGCGTAAATGTGGATTTACTGAAGCACTTTATGGGATTTTCTGAACCTTCAGCTCGGCGCAAGCCAACCGAATTTGGAGACAGACTGAAGCGTTCCTTTGGATTGGCTTACGCCGAGCTGAAGGTTCAACTAGTTGCCGAGGGCTCGTTATCGAAACGGCGAGCGCTCGGCGTTGCGATAACGAGCCCTCGCTATAATTTCGTTGAGCCCTCGCTATTTCAGTAAAATCAAAGGAAACGCTCAGTGCATTCGAAGGAATACTTCCGCATGATTGAAGGAGTGATTGGCTTTCACCGAGCTGAATGGTTCGTGAAAATTCGAGTAATTCGTGGTTGAGAATAATCCCAACTTGTTTTTAACGATTACTAAGAAAGAAACAATTAACGTTTTATATCGCCGTCCTATTATTCATCCTCATTGAAAAGGGAGAAGCTTTCTTGCAGAATTTTGTTTTTGAGAGAAAGAGGATAGTTTTTGTGGGAAGCTAAGAAATCTTCTACCATTTTCTTGGCTTCCTTGCTTTTGTGGTTACCGAGCAGTGCTGAGCACCATTTGCTAGGGAAGAAAATGTCGGAAGTCTTTTGAATGTCGATGAGAGCTTCGAGGCCTGGCGTGATATAGGCGTTGTTGTGTGGTTCTCGCAGATGGCTGGAGAGGAGGGAAAGAAGTGCTTGTGCGTAAGGTTCCACTTCGCGGTTTTCAGGTTCGAGCAGTGATTCGAAAAGGATTCGCTGCGCTTCCTTGTCGGGGGTACATCCACGCGACACAAATTCGAATTCTTTCTGTCGGTCAGCATTGATGATGCGTCCTCGCTGAGTGGCAATGATGTCCTCCCATTGTTTTGATTTCATGATGGCAAGATGATATGCCATGCGCATGTAATCGCGCTCGTTCAATAGTTCGTTGTTTTGCGTGTACCAAATGTAATAGAGTTCCCCCACCACGTGCTGATTAGAAGCCGAAGTGCCCAAGGAACGAAGCAGTTGCTGACGAACCGCTTGGAGTTCGTGCGTCTGACTGAGTTCCCAAAGTTGGTTCTCATAGGTGTCTCTTTCGTCTTTCTCACTATCGAACACCAAGCGGTTGATGTAGGAACAAAGTGTGGAAGCCATCAGTGGATTGTTCTCGATGGAAAGGGCGGAAAAGTAGGTGCTGAAGAGTTCTTTGCGAGGAACGCGATGAAGCAGATAGTTCTCGTAAAGCGTCATGGCAATGGCGAAGCGATGGAGCGCATCTTCTTGATGGAACAACTGTTCTTCCATCTTGGTAGCGTTGCAAAAGTTGTCCTTTTCATCGAGAAGAAATTGTCCGTAACCGCTACCATCGTAATTCGGAATGAGGAAGTCGGGTTCGATGTCGATAGGTATTTCGGCAACAGATTTCTGCATATTTATCTCGATGACTTCGGCAATACTGTCGTTTTTGCCCAATGCCACCGAGAATTTCTGTTTCCAAATGATGCCACGCTTGTATGGGTCGGATTGAGTGACAATCAGTTTGCCATCCTTGGCAGTACAGATGATGGTAGGCATCCCTTTTTCTTTGACCCAAGCCTTGTCGAATTCCTTCACTTTTGCCTTGGGGTTGGCGGTGTGGAGGATTTTGATGAGTTCGTCCCATGTGGCATTGCCGAAGGAGAATTGTTTCAAGTAGCGTTGCAAGCCGATGCGGAACGCCTCTTCTCCCATTTGTTCTTCGAGTTTCCGCATCATCACGGGAGCCTTGTGGTAGATGATGTTTCCGTAGAGCAGTCCTGCTTGGTTCAGATTCTCCAACTTTTGTTGGATGGGGTGGGTGCCCTTGGTGCGGTCCACGGTGTAAGCAGAGATGTAGTGGTCCTTGAGAAAATTCAATCTATGATGAATGTCGGGAAATTGCTGTTCGGCAATCTTCGATGCCATGAAGTTGGCAAACACTTCCTTGGTCCACACGTCGGAAAACCAACGCATGGTGACGAGGTCGCCAAACCACATGTGAGAGGTTTCGTGAGCGATGAGGTTGAGGCGCACCAACTCTTCATCAGGCGTGGCATTCTTGCCGAGAAAGATTTCCCAGTCGGCAAACTGAATGGCACCTGGATGCTCCATGCCTCCGAACTGATAGCCAGGAATTACCACGAATCCGTAGCGGTCGAAAGGGTAGGGAATGCCCGTGTATTCCTCCATCCAACGCAAAGAAAGGGCGATTTCATCGAAAACAATTGGCATTTGTGCCACCTTCTGCTTGTCGGTTTCTCTGTAGAGTCCACGGATGATTCGCCCATCCTTTTCTGCTGTCTGTTCCTGAAACTTTCCTGCTACGAAGGAGAAAAGATAAGTTGGGATAGGCGTATCCTCCACGCTGCACATGGTCTTCCATCCTTCGGGCACGTCGAGACTGAGATGAAACTTTGCTTTCAGGTCGGGTTGGTCGAAACAAGGAAAGACGCTGCGGGCATGGTCGGGCACGAAGAGCGTGTAGAGGTAATCGTCGTTGCGATTGAGTGCTGCATCTCCGCAACGGAAACTCAGTCGGATTTCGTTCTTCCCCTCTTTGAGCCACTTCTTGTTTATAATAATGTGTTCGTCTTGCACTCGTACTTTACGCGTTTCTCCGTTCACAATGCAGGCTGCATCGAGTTGGGTGGAGTCAGCTTGGAAGTCAATCTGCAAATCATCCGTTCCTTTCCATTGAAACTGAAGAACTTCGTCGCCTTTCACGGCAATGTCCTTTTCGCTCGGAATAATGAAATGAAGCGTGTATTCCACGTTGCTGACGGTCTTGCTTCTGCTTTCAGCCAATTCTTTCGACACGCCATTCTCGAGTTTCACTCTCTGACTGAGGAAGGTGCAACTGCTCAACACGAGGCAAACAAGTAGTGTGAGGATTAGTTTTGTCGCTCTATTCATGGTTTGTGAATTCTATTTAGTTTACTCTGCAAAACTACAAATAATTTGTGAAAGACAACAAAAGAAGAATCCATTTTTTGACAAAGAAAAACGAATCTTGGAAGGGATGATTGATAAAAGAAGTGAAAAAAAATACAAAAACATTATACAATAAAATAAAAAGGTGTTCGTTATTAAGGTTATGGGTTTAAAGCGAACGATTCAGAAATGTGCCCTGTGGGCAGTGCTGATGCTGGCTTCACAAGCCGTGTCGGCACAGAATGAAGTGCAGTTTTCCGACTACACTCGACTGAAGTCGTACTACAACCCAGCCGTGTCGGGAACAGAAGGAAAGTTGAATGTGGTGGCTGCCTATTCCATGCAGTTTGTGGGGTTCGAAGATGCTCCTAAGACCATGTATGTGGGTGCCGACTTGCCTATTTTCTTTCTGGGACCTCGCCATGGTGCCGGTGCGAGTCTGATGAGTGACGATGTGGGTATTTTCAAGCAGATGACCCTGAGTTTGCAATATGCTTACAACGTGAAAATTGGAAAGAAAGGAAGGCTTGCCATCGGTGTGAATGGTGGACTGATTCAAGAAACCATCGACCCCAGCGGTTTGAAATTGAAAGACACGAACGACCCTGTTTTTCAGGGCTCTGAATCGAAAGGCTCGCGTGTGGATCTCTCGGCGGGTGTCTATTTCTACCATCCCAAGTATTGGGCAAGTTTGTCTGCTCGACATCTTACCGCACCACTGATTGAAGTGGGTCAAACGATGCTTTATCAAATAGATAGAATGTATTATTTGATGGGTGGAGGCAATATTCGACTCAAGAATTCGTTATTCTCTTTGCACCCCTCTTTCATGGTGATGACCGATTTGCAGAACTGGCGAGAGGATGTGCAACTGAAAGTTAACTATGAATACGAAGGACGCAGTTTCTATGCCGGAGTAGGATACAGTCCTACGATTTCCACTTCGTTCTTCTTGGGAGGTGTTTTTCATGGAGTTGGCTTGGGATATTCCTATCAGCTCTACACAACCGGGGTTGGGATGTTGAATGGTTCACACGAAATCACTTTGGGCTATCAAACCGACCTAGACCTTTTTAAGAAAGGACGAAATAGGCACAAGAGCGTTAGATTCTTGTAAAAACGTTTATAGTTTAACGTTTACAGTTTAACGAAGACACAGTTCTTCGCGAAAACTCAAAAACTTAAAGACTCAAAAACTCATAAACAAAAATATGAAAAAGTTTTTATCAATCCTTTCCGCTGTAGTGGTACTTCTGCTCGCCTCCTGCATGGGTGGTACGAGCAAGTCGGGCACAGGTGGTGCAGGAGGTGAGGTCACAGGCGTGAGCGGAAGCTCGATGCAGGAACCTTCTCCTTACGGAATGGTACTCGTGAAACGTGGTTCCCTGAAGATGGGAACAGAATCTACAGACTCCCTCTGGGGCAAGGACCTTCCAACTCGAGAAATATCGGTGGATGCGTTCTGGATGGACGAGCATGAAGTGACCAACTCCATGTATCGCCAGTTCGTGTTCTGGGTGCGCGACAGTATTATTCGTGAACGTCTCGCCGACCCTGCATACGGTGGCGATGAGTCGTATAAGATTGAGGAGGACAAGAACGGCGACCCTATCACTCCGCACCTCAACTGGAACAAGTCGATTCCTTGGAAGAACCCTGACGAGGACCAGCAGCGTGCCATCGAAAGCGTCTATACCATCCATCCGTTCACAGGCGAGCGAATGCTTGATGCCAGTCAGATGAACTATCGCTACGAGACTTTCGACTATGCGACGGCTGCATTGCGCAAGTATCGTCTGAATCCTGCTGAGCGTAATCTGAACACCGACGTGCAGGTGGACCCTAATGAGGAGGTGATGATTTCGAAAGATACAGCCTACGTTGACGACGAGGGAATCATCCACCGCGAGACACTCACTCGTCCACTCTCATCGATGTGGGACTTTGTCAACACATATATTGTTAATGTCTATCCCGACACCACTTGCTGGATTAACGACTTCCAGAATGCAGAGAACGAGGTGTATATGCGTCTCTACTTCAGCCATGCCAACTACAATGATTTCCCTGTTGTTGGTGTGAACTGGGAGCAGGCAAATGCTTTCTGCAACTGGCGCACCAACTATCTCATTCGTGGACTCGGAGCCAGTGCGAAGTTCATTCAGCGCTATCGTCTCCCAACCGAGGCTGAATGGGAATATGCAGCCCGTGGCAAGGAAGGCAACGAACTGCCTTGGACGCAGGAAGGTGTGAAGAGCGACAAGGGTTGCTTCTATGCCAACTTCAAGCCCGACCGAGGAAACTACACAGAGGATGGTAGCCTTATCACCTCTAAGGTGGGTATCTTCTCAGCCAATTCCAACGGTCTCTACGATATGGCAGGAAACGTGGCAGAGTGGACATCTACCATCTTCACAGAGGCTGGTGTGCTCTCCATGAGCGATATGAACCCAGAACTCTACTACAACGCGGCCAAGGAAGACCCATACGCATTGAAGAAGAAATCGGTACGTGGTGGTTCTTGGAAAGACCCAGAAAGTTTCATCAAATCTGCTTGGCGCTCCAGTGAATATCAGAACGTAGGACGCTCCTTCATCGGTTTCCGATGCGTTCGCTCTCAAGTAGGAACTGGTGCAAAAGCTGCAAAAGGCGCAAAAAGCAGCGGAGGCAAAACCAGACGACAGAGGCATTGAGAGTGAAGAGTGAAGAGTGAAAAGTGAAGAGTGAGAAGTGAAAAATCACAAGAAGTACAAAGTACAATTTACAAGGTACAGGCATATCCTTTGTTTTTTGTCCTTCTCTTCACGTTCCACGCTTCACGCTTCACGTTCTTCGCTTCACGCTTAACTAACTTCGTTAAACTTTAAACGTTAAACTTTAAACGAAATAATAATCATGGGAAGTAAAAAATGGAACTGGATATTTAGGCTTCAGGCTTGGATGGACTCCAAGACTGGTCAGCAGTTCTTGAACTATGCATATAGTTGGGGTGCATCCATTGTGATTCTCGGTGCCCTCTTCAAACTGACACACATTGCTGGTGCCAACATGATGCTCTTCATCGGTATGGGTACAGAGGTGATTGTGTTCTTCTTGGCTGGTTTTGAGCACCAATATGCCAACGAGGGCGACATCACAGATGCTGAAGACAAGAGACTCGCAGTGGCTGCCAAGGCAATTGATGACAGCGAAGAAGCAGAAGAGAGAGGCAAGGTTGTCGTTGGTGGCGGTGGCCTTGGTGGTGGAACCATCATCATTGGTGGAAACGGTGGTGCTCCTGCTGGCGGTGGCACGGTTGTCATTGGTGGCGGCGGACCTGTCAATGCAGGCGATGTTGTTGCAGGTGGCTCGACTGAAGCTGCTGTTGCAGCAAGCGGTGAAACGCCTGTGGATGCAGCAGCATTGGCTGAAGGTCTTTCTCATATCTCCGTACCTCAGTATAACGGCATGACTCCAGAGATGCAAGAGGCAACCGAGGCATACGTCAACCAGCTCAACGAACTCACCGAAGTTCTCAAGCAGGTGGCTGAGCAGTCGGCACGTCTCACGCGCGATTCCGAGGAAATGGAGAACATGAACCGTACACTTACGGGTATCAACCGCTTCTACGAGATGCAGTTGCGTGACGTAGGTCAGCAGAGTGCTACACTCGACGATGTGAATGCACAGACCAAGCGACTGGCAGAGCAGTTGGTAGAACTCAACGGACTCTACACCCGTATGGTTGAAGCCCTCAAGGCGAACTTGAAGGCATAAACGCTTCCCAATGACGTGCAAGTCAAATGAACAGAGAAAGCTTGCTTCCTTTGTCATGACGCAGCCGTTATTATCCAATCATTAACATCTCAATTCCAATTCAGAAAAATAGATGGCTGGTCACAGAAAGAAAGTCACACCTCGTCAGAAGATGATCAATCTGATGTACGTTGTATTGATGGCAATGCTTGCCCTCAACGTATCGTCGGATGTGCTCAACGGCTTCTCGCTCGTTGACGAGAGTCTGACTCGTTCCACCAACAACGCATCCTCGCAGAACTCTGCCACTTTTGCTCAGATGGAAACTGCCATGAAGCAAAACCCCGAAAAGGTGCGTGAATGGTACGAGAAGGCTAAATATGTGAAGACGAAGTCGGACTCAATCTATCAATTTGCGGAGGACCTCAAGTGGAAAATCGTCCGCAAGGTGGATGGCGATGAAGCCGACATCAACAATATCAACGGAAAGGAAGACCTCGAAGCTGCCACTCAGGTGATGCTGGCTCCTGGTGTAGGAAAAGGTAGGGAACTTTTCAATGCCATCAACAGTTATCGCAACAATGTGGTGAAGATGGTGGGCGACCCTGCCAAGCGCAGAATCATTGCCGACAACCTCTCCACCGAAGTGCCAAAGAGGGGAAAGAACCTAGGTAAGAACTGGCAGGAATATATGTTCGAGAATACACCTGTGGCTGCTGCTGTCACGCTGCTCACCAAGTTGCAGAACGACGTGCGCACGGCTGAAGGCGAAATCATGCACGAGCTCATTTCGAACATCGACGTGAAGGACGTGCGTGTGAACGAAATCAATGCATACGTTATCCCTACGGCACAGACCGTGGTTCGTGGAGGTCGATTCTCTGCACGAATCATCATGGCAGCCGTCGATACCACTTCCCGTCCTGACATCTACATCGGCAACACCTTGCTGAAATCTTCGAATGGACGCTACGAGACGATTTGTAATTCCGTTGGTGATTTCACGCTCCGTGGCTATATGGAAATGCGCAATGGCGATGGCGAAACCATCCGTCGCGAGTTCTCCCAACCTTACACCGTTGTGGAACCAACTGCCACCGTTTCGGCAACGATGATGAATATGCTCTATGCGGGTTATCAGAACCCAATCAGCGTGTCGGTGCCAGGTGTGCCTGTCAATAAGATTAATGCCACCATGTCGGGTGGAAGTCTCACGAAGAAAGGCGACGGAAGCTATGTGGCTGTGCCAACACAGGTGGGCTCCGAAGTGGTGATTACCGTGACGGCAGAGAACGAAGGTCGTCAGCAGGAAATGGGTAAGTTCCCATTCAAGGTGCGCAAGTTGCCAGACCCAAGTCCATTTATGGAAATCAAGGATGCGCAAGGCAATATCAACCGCTACAAGGGAAGTGCTCCACTCTCGAAGGCTTCTCTCCTTGCTACCAAAGGCATTGGTGCTGCTATCGACGATGGTTTGCTCGACATTGCCTTCCGTGTGACAGGTTTTGAAACCACATTCTTCGACAACATGGGTAATGCGGTGCCAGAAGTGTCCAAGTCGGCAGATTTCACCGACCGCCAGCGTGCTCAGTTCCGTAACCTCACTCGTGGCAAGCGATTCTACGTCTCTCGTGTGCATGCCATCGGTCCCGACGGCATCGAGCGTGTCCTTTCCAGTACGATGGAAGTCATCGTGAACTAAGCTCAAGCGTGAAAAGCGAATCAGGGATTTAAAGGATTTAAAAGGAACAACGGAAAAATCGGAACCTTTAGCTCGGCGTAGCCAAAAGAACGGAAAAACAGAAAAAAAAGTTTTTTTCATCCGATAATTCTTAAAAGTTTCCGAACTTCCGAATAATTTCCGTTATTTCCGTTGTTCTCCACGCTTTACCAACTAACTTCGTTAAACTTTAAACGTTAAACTTTAAACGATAAACTCAAAAACTTAAAAACTCAAATATGAAAGCCAATAGCCAGAAATATCAGTCCGTGAACGCACGCAGCCTTTGGGCTGTGGCACTCATGGCAATTTCCTTATTGCTTTTCCCTCTGGGCATCACCGCACAACCTCAGAAGTCGCGTGTCGGTACGAATAATGCTCGCACTGCTCGTCAGCAACAACAGCAACAGCAGCAGGTGAGTCGTGCTAGTTTGATGTATCCAACGGCGGTGGCAGTGCCTGAAGATGTGCCTTGGCGTCGTGACGTGTATCGTGAACTCGACCTCACGAAGGACGAGAATGCTGCCCTCTACTATCCTGTGGAGGCTCGTGGCAACGAGATGAACCTCTTCACGCTCTTGTTCCGTCTGCTCAACACGGGTAAGATTCCTGCTTACGAGTACAAGCTCGATGGTAAGGAGGACTTCACGCAAGCCAACCGCATGCACTTTAAGGACATGCTCGAGCGCTACAAAGTGTTATATGAGGTGGATGGCAACAAAATCATCGTGAACGATGCCGACGTGCCAAGTGCCGAGGTGCTGGGCTACTACGTGAAGGAAAGTACCTACTACGATGAGCAGACCGCCACGTTCCACTCGCGTGTGGTTGCCATCTGTCCTATCATTCATCGTTCTATTGACGATTTCTCCTTCGATATCCGTAAGTTCCCAATGTTCTGGGTGAAGATTGAGGATATTGAGCCTTATTTGAGCCAGCGCATGATTATGATTTCGAACCTCAACAATGCTTCGCGCATGTCGATGGCGGACTTCTTTGCCACGAACAAATATAAGGGAACTATCTACATGACGACCAACATGCAGGGCAAGTCCCTCCAGCAAGAAGTGGCTGCACGTCAGCAGGCAGAAGCTGAGAAGGCTGCGGGAGTAGTGGATTCACTCGCCATGCGTGAAACGCTTGCTTTGCAGCGTGAACAAAACCGCATCGAGAAGCAGTTGGTTGATTTCGAGAAGCATATTTGGGAAACACCTGTGGATAGTGCAGAATTGGCTCGCAAGGATTCCATCGCAGCAGCTGCGGCTGCAGCCAAGGCATCCAAGAAGAGTCGTCGCGTGAGCCGCTCTACTAAGACCGACAATGCTGAAGCCGACTCTGCATCCTCCTCCCGTTCTGCTCGTCGCAGCGAAGCAGACACCAAGAAGGAGAAGAAAGAAAAGAGCAGTAGTAGCAGCGCGTCGCGCGTCTCCGTTCGTCGCCAAAGACACTAAGAAACAATCTAAAAACGTTTGAAATACAATCCACCACCGCGTGGGTACAAACAGAAGGGTGCAGAGCAATCTGCACCCTTCTGTTATGATAACAACCTGAAAGGCTTCGAATGTACTGGCGCTCGCCTTTGATAATACTACATCTTTCCTTCGAATATACTGAGCTTTTCCTTTGATTTTACTGACACACCGAGCCTTCAACGTTGACACGGCGAACCTTCGCCATCGCAACGCCGAAGGCTCGCCAAGTCGATGACGAACCTTCGGCAACTAGTTGAATCCAAAGGAAAGCTTCAGTCAGTCCCCAAATGCGTTTCTTACAATCCGCAAAAGTGCTGCAAACTTTCTTCGTGTCATAGTCTTTTATTTTACAAAATTTTGATACCTTTGCACCAAATTGATATTATTATGATCTTATATGAAAGAAAAGAAATATACACAGACTCAACAAGTCATAGACACTTTACGGCAACAAGGAGGATATGCGACATTGGGCAATTTGTATCATCTGGTTGATACTTCAACTTGGTCTACGAAAACTCCAAACGAGTCCATCCGTCGCATTGTTCAGGAATCACCCGACATCTTCAAAATTCAGCCAGGCTTATGGGCGTTGGAGGAGTGCCGAGATGAGGTGATGAGAAAATTCGAGTTGAAACCCGGTAACAAGAAAAGCGAGGAATTCTTTACTCATGGTTACTATCAGGGTTTGCTCGTAGAGATTGGGAAGTATCGCCGCATGATCACCTATGTACCTGCTCAAGACCAAAACAGGTTCTTCGTCGATAGGAAACTCGGAGAAATATCGGACACAACAGATTTGCCTGACTTCACTTATGAAGAATTGAAAAGGAGAGCTCGTACAGTTGATGTCATTTGGTTCAATGAACGTCACATGCCATCTGATTTTTATGAAGTTGAGCATACAACCGATATCAAGAACTCGCTGTCAAAATTCTATGAACTTCAAGACTTTCATGCTGGTTTCTTTATCGTAGCAGATGCCAGCCGAAAGAAGGAATACGAAGACAAGCTACACGTATCTATGTTTTCGTCAATTGAGAAACGAGTTAAGTTTCTGAATTATAAACAGGTAGTGGACTTGTATGAAGGATTGAAAAAGGTTGAGGGAAACCTTTGGTAATAGACGAAATGATCTTTTTTGATCACAAAAGTTAAACTTTGATCAAATCCCGTTTTTCTCATTTTTTGATCATACATTTGCAGCCAAAATAGTTGCAAATGAAGTATCAAGTAACGATAACAGAAACCCTTTCACGCAAAATTAGCATTGAAGCTCCTACAGCAGAAATTGCCGAGGAGCAGGTGCGCGGTTTGTATCGTGATGAGGAAATCGTACTTGGTAATTCTGATTTTTGCTACTTCAATGTAGATGTTTGCGGCGAGGAAGCAGAGCCTTTCTATCTTTCTACCGAAGGTGATTTCTCTTTGTATTTTGGCGACTGCATGGAACTGCTCCTGCTATTGGGTGACAAAGTTGATATGGTGTTTGCCGACCCGCCATATTTCTTATCCAATGGAGGTATTAGCGTGCAGAGTGGCAAAATAGTGAGCGTAAATAAAGGCGAATGGGATAAGGGAATCCCTGTTGAAGAAATACACGCATTCAATATGAAGTGGATTGGTATGTGCCGCGATGTGCTGACAGACAACGGTACCATTTGGATTAGCGGCACCTACCATAACATCTTCTCTGTGGCCAACGCCCTTGCATCGCTTGGCTTCAAGATTCTTAACGTCATCACATGGGTCAAGACAAACCCACCACCTAATATTTCATGCCGTTACTTCACTTATTCGACAGAGTTTATCATCTGGGCTCGCAAGATGGCAAAGGTTCCTCACTACTACAATTATGAATTGATGAAGGCCATCAATGGCGATAAGCAGATGACAGATGTGTGGCGACTTCCAGCCATAGCACCTTGGGAGAAAACGTGTGGTAAGCATCCTACACAGAAGCCTCTCTCGTTAATGAGCCGCATCATATTGGCATCCACAAAGAAAGGTGATAAGATTCTTGATCCGTTTTGCGGTTCTGGAACTACAGGCATTGCAGCCAATCTATTGGAACGTAATTTCGTGGGTATCGAGCGTGAGCGTGAATACGTTGAAATGAGCAAAAGACGAAGGCAAGAAATAGAGAATCCCATAACAGCTGAAAGCTATCGTACACGAATCAAAGACATCGATTTCGTTGAGCACTATGAGTACATGTTGTAGTACCAATTTAAAAAAACTATAAGAACAATCCCATTCCTGCAAAAAGGTTTATAAAGTTGTTTTTGTAAAAAACAGGACTTGTTTGTGCTGAGTTTGGATGATTGTTTGTAACTTTGTGGCAAATGAGTAAAACAATGGATACTATGATAAGAAGGAGTATTTTGGTGATGGTGGCAATGATTGCGTTTGCCATCGGGTTGAACGGACAGACAAGGGATGGGTTGACAGTGAAAATCAGTTCGGGAATTATTGAGGGATTCGAACAGGAGGGCACGCAGGCTTTCCTCGGAATACCGTATGCTGAGGTGGAACGCTTTATGCCTCCGCTGCCGGTGAAGCCTTGGCAGGGGGTGAGGCGCTGCGACCACTGGGGACCGCAGGTGATGCAGTGGACGAACGGGCGCAAGCTAAGTGAAGAGGAAATGTCGGAGAAGAACTCGTGTGTGCTCAACGTCTGGACGACCGACCGCAAGGCGCACAAGCCTGTGATGCTATGGATTCATGGCGGTGGCTTCGACTCTGGTACTTCGGCATGGAATCCGGGTATGTGTCTGGCGAAGAAGGATGTCGTGGTGGTGAGTCTCAACCACCGACTGAACATCTTGGGTTTCCTCGACCTGTCGGCTTGTTCTGAGAAATACAAGTATTCAGCCAACGTGGGCATGCTGGACATCGTGGCTGCGCTGGAATGGATTCGCGACAATATCGCTCTGTTTGGTGGCGACCCAGGCAATGTGACTGTGTTTGGCGAGTCGGGTGGAGGTGGCAAGGTGGGCACCTTGCTGAGTATGCCTTCGGCGAAGGGTCTTTTCCACAAGGCCATCATCATGAGCGGAACGATCCTGAATGTGAATACCAAGGCGATGAGCGAGAGTTTGGGGAAGGCAGTGCTGAAGGAACTGAAGATTGATGCGGAACATGTGGAGCGCATCAAGGACGTGCCTTACGAGGAGCTCTATGCGGCAGGACAACGGGCGATGGCGGCGAGTATCGGTACTCGCAAGCCTGGCACTCCGATGATGTGGGGCTTTGGACCTACTCCCGACGGGGTGACGCTGCTGCAACAGCCTTTCCAACCTGGTTTTGCTTCGATTTCGGATGATGTCCCTATCTTGATTGGTACTACTTTCAACGAGTTGCAGCGGTTGCAGTATGGGCGCGACATGACGCTGGAGGAGGCGAAGGATGAACTGAAGCGGACGTTCGGTGAGGACACGGAGAAGTATGTGGCTGCCATGAAGGAGGCTTGGCACGACTGCACGCCTCAGGACATGTTGAGCATCGACTGGCTGTTCCGCCCAAAGACGCTGGTGACTGCGGATGCCTTTGCTGAGTCGAGAAAGGCTCCTACCTACATGTATATGTTCACTTGGCGCTCACCGCTGAACAAAGGGTCGGTGCATGGTGCCGAGTTGATGTTCTGCTTCAACACGCTCCACCATTCGAAGCGCGAGCTCCCCGAGCCGACGGATGAGGATTTGAAGCTGGCTGACGTGATGAGTGGTGTTTGGGCACAGTTTGCCCATAATGGAAATCCAAATACGAAGGGCTTGCCTCGTTGGCAACCCTACACGGCGAAGAATGGCGAGATGATGGTGCTGGACTATCGTTGCCATGTGAGGAACAATCCTGACCGTCAGTTGCAGGACATCATCAATCGTCACTGCTTCAAGCAGCTGGATGAGTTTAGAAAGAAAAGATAGAGGAGGGGGAAACAAGGTTTTTTTATTCATTTTTCATGCATTTTGCTTTCGAGAGGGGCTGTAAATCGCTTTTCCGTTGCACAAATGCTCACTTTTGTGCAATTTGTGCGAGAATTTCGAGACAAAATGGAATCATGATGAATTTTTTCCGTATCTTTGCAACTTGAATAGGTATGGGATAGGATAACTTTATTCCGTTTAGCGTTGATTTTTTGACATTTAGGTGGTGACTCAGATATAAACGATAAGCGGTTCGGTGTTGAAATTCAAACAAAATCTTATATAGGATACCTATTATAAATATAGAGAAGAAAGATCAATAATACATTATTTTCTGAATTTTATTTTATGAGTTTGAAAATCGTTGTACTTGCTAAGCAGGTACCAGACACAAGAAATGTGGGCAAGGATGCCATGACAGCCGAAGGTACTGTCAATCGTGCAGCTTTGCCAGCCATCTTCAATCCTGAAGATTTGAATGCACTCGAACAGGCTCTGCGCTTGAAGGAGCAGAACCCTGGTTCCACCGTTGGTGTTTTGACCATGGGCCCTCCACGTGCAGGTGAAATTATCCGTCAGGGACTCTATCGCGGTGCCGACACGGGTTGGTTGTTGACCGACCGCCTCTTTGCTGGTGCTGACACACTTGCAACCAGTTATGCTCTTGCTACAGCCATCAAGAAGATTGGCGATGTTGATATCGTGATTGGTGGTCGTCAGGCAATCGATGGTGATACAGCTCAGGTGGGTCCACAGGTGGCTCAGAAGTTGGGCTTGAACCAGGTAACATACGCTGAGGAAATCTTGAAGATTGAAAATGGTGTTGCCACTATCCGTCGCCACATCGATGGTGGTGTGGAAGTGGTGGAAGCTCCACTGCCAGTGGTTATCACTGTGAATGGAAGCGCAGCACCATGCCGCCCACAGAATGCAAAACTCGTGATGAAGTATAAGCGTGCCACTTGTCCTATGGAACGTCCTGCTGAGGGTACTCCTTACGATTACCTCTATGAGGAGCGTCCTTACCTCACACTGAACCAGTGGAGCGTTGCCGACGTGGATGGCGATGCTAACCAGTGCGGTTTGGCAGGTTCTCCTACGAAGGTGAAGGCTGTGAAGAACATCGTGTTCCAGGCAAAGGAGAGCAAGACGCTCACTGCCAAGGATGCAGATGTTGAGAGTTTGATTAAGGAATTGTTGGACGAAAAAATCATTGGCTAAGATATGAATAACGTATTTGTATATTGCGAAATTGAAGGTACAACCGTTCAGGAGGTTTCTCAGGAATTGTTGACCAAAGGCCGCAAGTTGGCCAATCAGTTGGGAGTGGAACTCCACGCCGTTGTTGTTGGTACTGACATCAAGGGCAAGGTGGAAGATCAGATTCTGCCTTACGGAGTGGACAAGCTCTTCGTGTTCGACGGTAAGGACCTCTTCCCTTACACCAGTGCTCCTCACACCGACATTCTCGTGAACCTCTTCAAAGAGGAACAGCCTCAGATTTGCTTGATGGGTGCTACGGTTATCGGTCGTGACCTTGGTCCACGCGTGTCTTCATCGCTGACCAGTGGTTTGACTGCCGACTGTACTCAGCTCGAAATCGGTGAGTATGACGATGCGAAGAGTGGCAAGCACTTCGACAACCTGCTCTATCAGATTCGTCCTGCTTTCGGTGGTAACATCGTTGCTACGATTGTGAACCCAGAGCATCGTCCACAGATGGCAACTGTTCGTTCGGGTGTGATGCAGAAGTCTATTTACGAAGGCGAATGCCGCAAGGAAGTGGTTTATCCAGAAGTGAGCAAGTATGTTTCTGCTGAGGCATACGTAGTGAAGGTGCTCGACCACCACGTTGAGGCTGCTAAGCACAACCTGAAGGGTGCTCCAATCGTTGTGGCTGGTGGTTACGGTATGGGTTCGAAGGAAGGTTTCGATATGCTGTTCGACCTCGCCAAGGTTCTCCACGGAGAAGTGGGTGGTTCGCGTGCTGCTGTTGATGCTGGTTTCTGCGACCACGACCGTCAGATTGGTCAGACGGGTGTGACGGTTCATCCAAAGGTTTATATCGCTTGTGGTATCTCGGGTCAGATTCAGCACATCGCTGGTATGCAGGATTCGGGTATCATTATCAGTGTGAACAGCGACCCAGATGCTCCAATCAACAAGATTGCTGACTACGTGATTGTTGGCACAGTTGAGGAAGTTGTACCAAAACTCATCAAGTATTATAAGCAGAACAGTAAATAAAAAAACGTTTAACGTTTTGCGTTTAAAGTTTAACGAAGTTGCATTACAGATGGAGGATAGTCTTTTCTCATATAGAAGACTTCGAGTATATCAGTTTGCACGCGAATACAATAAATTTTCGTTAAACGTTAAACTTTAAACTTTAAACGATACAAAAAATAATATGGCAAACTATTATAGTGACCACCCAGAAATCGCGTTTCACTTGGATCATCCGCTGATGAAGCGCATCGTAGATTTGAAGGAAAAAAACTACGAGGATAAGGATAAGTTCGAAGATGCACCTGTTGATTACAACGATGCCATCGAAAACTATAAGCAACTGCTCGAAATCACTGGCGACATTGCTGCCAATATCATTGAACCAAACTCTGAGGATGTTGACCTCGAAGGTCCACACTTGGAGAAGGGTCGTATGATTTACGCAAGCAAGACTTTCGAAAACCTCGATGCTACTCGCAAGGCAGGTCTTCATGGCATTTCTATGCCACGTCGCTACGGCGGTCTCAACATTCCTAACGCTGTGTTCTCCATGCTTTCAGAGGTGATTTCTGCAGCTGATGCTGGTTTCCAGAACATCTGGAGCCTTCAGAGCTGTATCGACACACTCTATGAGTTCGGTTCAGAAGAACAGCGTCAGAAGTATATCCCTCGCGTATGTCAGGGCGAAAGCATGTCGATGGACTTGACAGAGCCTGATGCAGGTTCCGACCTCCAGCGCGTGATGCTCAAGGCAACTTACGACGAGAAGGAAGATTGCTGGCGTTTGAACGGTGTGAAGCGTTTCATCACCAATGGTGACTCCGACATTCACCTCGTTTTGGCTCGTTCCGAAGAAGGTACGAAAGACGGACGTGGACTCTCTATGTTCATCTATGACAAGCGCGATGGTGGCGTGAATGTACGTCACATCGAGCACAAGCTTGGTATTCATGGAAGTCCAACTTGTGAGTTGACTTACAAGAATGCAAAGGCATATCTCTGTGGCGACCGCAAGCTCGGTCTTATCAAGTATGTGATGGCACTGATGAACGGTGCACGTCTTGGTATCGCTGCTCAGTCGGTAGGTGTGGAGCAAGAGGCTTATAATGAAGCACTTGCATACGCAAAGGAACGTGCTCAGTTTGGTCAGAAGATTATCGAATTCCCTGCTGTCTATGACATGCTTGCAACGATGAAGGCAAAACTCGATGCAGGTCGTTCACTGCTCTACATGACTGCTCGTTACGTAGATGTTTACAAGGCACTCGAGGACATTCAGCGCGACCGCAAGCTCACTCCAGAAGAGCGTGCAGAGTTGAAGCGCTACACTCGTTTGGCAGATGCGTTTACTCCATTGGCAAAGGGTATGAACTCTGAGTTCGCTAATCAGAATGCTTACGATGCCATTTCGGTTCATGGCGGTTCTGGTTTCATCATGGAGTACAAGAGCCAGCGTCTCTACCGCGATGCTCGTATCTTCTCTATCTATGAGGGTACGACTCAGTTGCAGACCGTTGCTGCACTCCGTTACATCACCAATGGAACTTACCTCAGCATCATCAAGGAATATGAGGCAGAGAACGAGCCACTTGTGGCTGGCAATGCAGAATATGCTGCTTATCTCACTCGTATCAAGGAGATGGCTGCGAAGTTGGAAGAAGCTATCAACGCTGTGAAGGCTGCTGAAAGCCAGGAATTGCTCGACTTCTGCTCTCGCAAGCTCTACGAAATCACTGCTTATACCATCATGTGCCACCTCATCCTCGCTGATGCTGTGAAGGCACCTGAACTCTTCGGCAAGTCACTCAACGTGTTCGTGAATCATGCTGAGAGCGAAATTGCTCGCCACCTCAACTACGTTCAGAGAATCACTGTTGAGCAGTTGGAGAACTACAAGCAAGAAAATGAAGAATGAGGAATGGCTTCGGCTAAACCGAAGCTTACTGAGAAGGATTAATGAAGAATGAAAGTAACATAAACTAAAATACATTCATCATTCTTCATTCTTAATTCTTAATTTAAAATCGCATCTGTTGAAATGTCAGCAGATGCGATTTTTGTCTATAAATATTTTAATTGCTTGGATTTTCAATGTCATTTTCAAAAAGATTTGTATCTTTGCCGATGATAGATTGATTTCTGCAACCAAAACGACCTAACAATATGACCAATATGATGAAGAAAACACTATTGACAGGCTTCATGGCTTTGTTGCCACTGCTTGGTTTTTCTCAGAGTGAGAATAATGTTTCCAGTCCTACGGAAGGAGTTATCACCTACGACTATCTGGGAGAAAATGGCATTCAGCAAACATCCATCGAGATGCTTGCGAAGTTCATGCAATATGCCAAGAACATCTACACAACTGCGGGCACTAACTCGCAGGGCACGAGTGTGGGCTATTTCAAGGCGAACAGTGCTGGACAGAACAACGAGGACGGTGTGCGCACCAATGCCGATTTGGCAATGTTGAGTGCGTTCGTTTATCAATATGGACAGAAGCACGGAGTGTCGCTACCAAATGGAGTGACATATCAAAATGTGCTCGACATGGCTTTGGGTGCTATCCGTTGGGCATATTCCACCCATCGTTCCACACAGTTGAAAACCTGCACGAACAATGCCTATTGGGGTACGTCGGGAACCAACTACGTTTGGGAAAGTTCACTGTGGACTGAAAGTCTGGGCTTTGCCACTTGGTTCTTGAAGGACAAACTGACCGCAAACGACCTTCTATATATCAAGAAAGTGATTTGTGCAGAAGCCGACTTTGAGTTAACTCGCAATGTGCCAACAGGTTATGCGGGTGACACAAAAGCGGAGGAAAACGGATGGGAAACCAATGTGCTTGCCATTGCTTGTTCGCTCTATCCCGACGAGGCAAATGCAGATGCGTGGTATGCCAAGATGCAGTCGTTTGCTTTCAATTGCTATTCCTTGTTGAGCGATGCCACGAACGAAACCCTCGTGGATGGTAAGCCTGCCAAGGAGTGGTATGTGGGTCAGAACCTCTACGACGACTATACGCTACAGAACCACAACTATTTCCACACCTCTTATCAGAATGTGGTGATTCAGGAGTTGTGTGAGAGCTACTTGGCACTGAAGTGCATGCAGCAGAACAACAAGTATCCTTTGAGTGAAACCTTGTTGTGGAACCAAAAACCGATGTTCGATGCTGTGCTGAAGGACTTGGCACTTGCTGATGGTGAACTTGCTATGCCGACAGGTAACGACTGGAGTATGTTCCTCTACGACCAGTTGCCTGCCTTCGCTGCTATGGCTACCATTTTCCAGGACAACGAGGCACTGATGCTGGAGAACCTCGCTCTGAAATACACGAAGGCAAGACAAAGCACAACGAACGATGGTTCGTGGATGCTGAATAGCGATATTGGTCCACGCCGAATGGGAGTGACTGGCCACCGCGTGATGATGACTTACCTTTTCCATGAGTATTTCTCTGTGGCGGATGCTCAGCCAAGCACTTGGGACGACTTCGTGAAGGCACATTCCACGACGAAATATTTTGAGACTCAGAATCTGGTGCGTTCTCTGACGAAAGACCGTTTCACAGCCTTCTATTGGAATGATGGAAAGCAATTTTATTCAGGCGAAATCGTTCCGAATTCTGTGGATAAGAACAAAATCATGGTGCCTTTCGTTACCCACAACACGGGTAATATCCTCGGCACCTATAGCAAGGCAGACAACAAGGCAATGCTGAAGGGGCAGTATTCACTTTTCCCTGACGCCTATGCCATGAACGGTTCACTGCTTGTAGGCGGAAGTATTCCTCGTAGTTTTGTGCTCTATTCCACACCAGGCAATGCTGTTATCCTGCTCGATGCTTTGAAAGGAAACACTGCTACTTCCGTTTCTTCCGAACAAGTCGGCATGATGGGCATTTCAGTTGACCCATTTACGAAGGAGAAGCGCACATTCTACACCGCTGAGGGAACGGCTCAGACGGATGGCTCTTCCTATTCCACATGGACAACGAATTGGGTGAATATCGACAATCAGGTGGGTATTGTGTCGAAGAAAGACGGTACGAACACGATGGCATTTGGCGACCGTTCCAACAACAATTCCATCTATACCGCCAAGATTTATCCGAGCTATTCTGCTTCGAATAGTAGCGTGGGTATTGACATGAACCACGAGCATTGCATCGTGTATTATAGTAATGTGGATGCAGCTACTACTCAGTCGCTTTGCGAAGGCGTGCAGAATTTGCAAACGCTTCCTTCCTGTCCTGAAGGTTATCACGGTGCTATTGTGCCCGACCCTGATGGCACTCATTATTTGCTCATCACCAATCTCTTCAATGCAAACGAAGACGATTGGACTGTCTCTGCCACTTGTCCATTGGGTGCGCCAGTTTTCACGCAAACCACCACTTACGATGCTTTCGGCAATGCGCAAAGCACTTTCCATTGCGCTCAGAATTTCCACATTGCCAATGTGTTGAAACTGTTCCTCACCAATGCCAATGCATCTATTCAGGCGGTGCAAGCTGATGAGAATCCACAAGCTGCTTACATCTACAATTCGGGTAGTGCATCCCGTTCTGTCACTGTAAAAATCATTGGTGATGATGGTGTGAAAACTCGTACGATTTCCCTTGCCAAAGGAACTTGCTATTTGGTTAGTCTGGAAGGAAATAGTATTACGACAACGACAGCTTCCTTCCCAGGCAATCGTCGCAACGTGGCCTTTGGCTCACAACCTACTGCGAAGAGTTACGATGGTGAACACTTGCCTTTCGCTTCGATTGACAATAGCACTGATACTTATTGGAAATCACTCAATAAGGCTTCGGCGGGAGGTGAGTATCTGAAATATACACTCTACAATTTGTATAGCATCAATCAAGTGACGATTGCTCCAGCCCCAGGACTGGCAGCACCCACCTCTGCTATTGTTCAGTATGCCACACAGGATGGTTCGTTCCTCAATGTGCCGAATGCTTCGTTTTCTACCGATTCCGAAGGACGCATGGTGGTGAATTTCGATGCCGTCGAAGCTCGTTATGTGAAGGTGAAACTTTTGGGCGGTGCTCAACCTATCGCTATTCAGAGAGTTGCCATCTATGGGGAACCAGCGAAGGCTAAAGTCATTGCCGATACCAACACTTATGTGGACGAAACCTCCAACTATCTCAGCAATCCTTCGTTTGAAAATGATAATACCTCCTCGCTTTCCGTTGTGAATAACCCGAACGATGGTTTGCGAGGATGGGAATTGGCTCAGCCTTCGGGATGGAGCGTGAGTGGCACCGATGTGACCAAACTCTTGGTTACGAAAGATTGCTATGCTGATAACAATTTCGGAAAGATAACGACCATACCCAGTGGCACACAAGCCTATTATCTTCGGATGGGGTGGCAAACGGGAACCACTACTTTGAGTCAGACTACGCAAACTCTTCCCGCTGGCACTTATCATCTGCTCTATTCCCATCGTTCGGGATATGCCAATTCGGCTACGTCTTCCTTCGTGGTTTCCGTGGCAGGTGCCACTTCTGATAAGGCGACTTTCACAGGGTCGCCTTCTTTTCCTTCTTTAGCGTGGAGTACCGATTCCGTGGAATTCACTCTTTCCTCCAATCAAAGCGTCACTATTTCCGCCACCATCACCTGGGCATCAGGAGGAAGTTGTGTGATGTTCGATGATTTCCGTCTTCATAGAGTGATTTCTGACCACACTTCTGAATACGATGCACTGCGTCAGCAAATCATTCAGAATGGTGGTGATGCCACTTATTTGCTTTCCGATGCAGAGTGCAATGGAACAGGTGCGTGGAGTAATGTCATTGGTACGATTCGCAATCAGGAGAGTTGGCGAGGGACGGAAATGAATACTTATTTGGAACGCACCTCTTCGGGAACGATGAGCCAGACCATTCCGCAAGTTCCTGCGGGTAAATATAAGGTGGTGGCTGCTGCTCGAACCTACGCTGGTGGAAAGATTCAAGCACGACTCACCAATTCTTCGGGTTCTTCTGCTTCGGGTACTGCACTTACCGGTTTGGGCAATGGCAGTGGAACGCAACTCGAAAACATGCAAATCAATACGAACGGTGTGGAAATGCCTTATAGCACATTGGCTGGTTTCACTACGAATAACCGCGGTCGCAATTGGCGATGGATTTCTGCCGAGATAGAACAAATGGCAGACGGACCGCTCACCATCAGTTTTGTCACTACGGGCAATGGTTGGATGTGCTTCGACGATGTGCATTTGTATCTTGTGGAAGCAAACTCAACAAGTCATGCCCCTGGGAGAGGAGTTGGGAGTGAGGCTTCTTTCTGCCAAAGCATCTCAGCAACTGCCAACCAGTTAGAAGTGTCTGCTACCAAAACGGTGATGGCAGATATTCGAGTAGAGAATCCTAATACTTTGATTTGGAGCGAAACACCAGTCATCACGGCTGCTGATGCCTTGGCAAACAATAGTATTTGCAATGGTGCTGCGAGCAGTTTGATACTTTACGATGGTTATGATTTTGCCAATACCACGGCTTCGTTCACCGTTTCCGATGCTACTTACGTTCGTAGTATGAGCGATTCGTTTGGAACAGCACTTCTTCCTTATCCAGCTCAAAGCAGTTCCTCTGTGCAATTCTATGCTCAACGCAAGTTGGAAGGTGGTGCCGTCGTACTCAATCCCGTGGATGAAGTACCTGCCTCCACTCCTGCCATTTTCCAGAAACTTAATGCGGATGCCCCAAGCATTTCCATCGCAGGAGCAGGTCGTGTCGTACTTACCACCGCTCCTTTGAATTCAGCGTTGACACTCAGTACATGGAAGGCAGAGGGTAGTTATGCAGCCACTGAAGTTACCAACTACGAAGGCGTGTTCTATTTGGCATCCGACCAACTGTGGGAAGCAACGAGTATCGTCAATCTTCCTGCCTTCCGCGCAGTCTATCGTCCTTCTTCTGCAGGTGGAGTGAAAGGTTTCTCCTTTATCATTTCAGATGAACCTGTAGATGGCATCTCAGCATTGGATATCAACCCTACCACGACTCCTTCCGTTTATCATATCACGGGACAAAAGCTCAGTTCCGTTTCTTCTTTATCCGATCTTCCTTCAGGTATCTATATCGTGAATGGCAAGAAATTCATCAAGTAATCAACCGTATAAAACAATAGAATAATGAGTTTTCGTTTTTATTGGCCAAAGCCGTTCTTCATTCTACTCCCCTCGTCTTTTGGAGAGGGGTTGGGGGTGAGGCTTTTATTCTTCATTTTTCATTTTTCATTCTTCATTTTCCCTTTCCTGTCAGTTTCTGCACAGACCGATGTCTCTTCGTCCATCATCAATCCTGAGTTTGATGGATTGGGATTAGGAGGATGGAAGAACAATGGATTCTGGACACAAACGAATGCCGACTTTCCTAAGAAGTCGAAATATGCCTATGCAGAGCGATGGGTTTCTTCCGCTTCACGGATTCCTGATTCCTATCTCTTCCAGACGTTGACAAGTTTACAGAATGGAAAGTATCGCCTCACGGCAGCTGCACAGAATCTGAAACAGAATCAGTCAACTACCAACCAGTCGGGAGCCTATTTGGTGGGCAATGAAAACACGACACCTGTGTATGGTGCCAACGACTATTCCGTGGATTTTTACGTGGTGGATGGTACGGCAAACATCGGTTTTTATACGGAGAATTCAACTGCCAACTGGATTGCCTGTGATAATTTCTGCCTTTCGCGTTTAGCCACAGGTGTCGCATACGAGCGTGAGGGACTGAGTGCCTTGATTACAGTTGCCAACCAACTAACAAATGCTTCCATGGATGCCACCGTGAAAACCACGCTCAACAATGCCATTACCAATGCAAAGAAATACACGTCAAACGGCACATCTTCCCAAGTGAAGTCTGCCTATGCGACGCTGAAATCTGCTATGCAAGATGCCAAGAACAGCATTTTTGCCACAAAAACCGCATCGGGCACAGGCGCTGCACCAACGGTAGTGACCGATTCTCGTTATGCTGTAGGAAACTGTATTGCTTTTGGTCGTAGCACCGTCTCTTCTTCCGCTACGATTCTGGAACAAGGCTTCTGCTACAGTTCCACGAATCCAGAACCTACTGTTGCCGACAACCGTTCTTCTCGCTATTTGGACCATGCGGGCAACATCTACGTGATGGACGATCTCACCCCTGCCACTGCTTACTACATCCGTGCATACGCCGTGACGAAGGACTATAAGGTGGGTTATGGCGATGTGATACGTATCTACACATTACCGAAAGGCGTGCTCAACTACGTTTTTAATATGTCGTTCGATGCTGCCATCGATGCCCGCATCAAGGGCTCTTTCGAAGCACTGAAAGGCTATTGGCAGCAATGCACCAGCATCACGGGTTTCACGCCAACTGCCAATTACAATTCGGGTGTTCAAACAGCTGATTGCTCCTATGGTGGATGGGTTCGCTTTGGACCTACTGTAAGCTATCAAGCCACAGGCACTGCTATGCATGAGGTTTTGCACGGTATTGGTGTGGGAACACATGCCTCATACACCTCACACAGGTCGAACAGTAATCATGGCACATGGTATGGAAAGCGTGCCACTCAATTGGTGCAGTTTTGGGACAACAACACTACGGAATATGTGACGGGTGATGGCTCACACCTTTGGGCAACGAATGGTACCAACACGACGAGCTTCACCATCAATGGTGCAGACGAGGATAAACACACTGATTTGCAGTATTACGGCAGCAGCCTTTTCTCGCAAGCACTATGTGAGGATGGAATGGTACATGCCAATGCTGGTTTCCTCCCAGGTTATTGCTTCCAGCACGAGGATGACACGAAGTATTACATCCGCAACACTCATGCCGACTATGGACTGACCACCTCGGCTTACTTAGTGGCTTCGGGTACATCCCTCCAATGGAAAAACTATGACAGTCATGCCGATGCCATCAATGACGACAAAGCTGCTTGGTACATCAGTTTCGACCCTGCCACGCAATACTATTATTTCAAGAATGTTGGCACAGGCAAATACATCTATTTCTCTGGGAATAGTTTCAATGCATCAGGCTCTGCCAAGAACAGTTACACGCAGATTCATCTTCACTTGGGCTATTGGGATGCCACAGTGGGAGAGGGTAGTACTGCCATTAGCAATTCTTCTTACTATTTCATGCACCCAGCATCCAATGCTACGCCTCCTTGTATGACAGCCACCGCTGGTCATGCCCTTTCCACTTCTGCTTACAGTCCTGCTGAGAACAATACGGCTGCGCGATGGATGATTCTCACATCGGATGATATCGAATTACTGCAAACAGCTGAAATGGGTGAGTATGAGCGTGCTTTGACGCTGTGCCGTTCAGCCAAGTCGCAATATGAGCGCACAGTGAGTGGTGCTGCCACTTCTGCCCTTGCGCAATTCACTTGGACCAATGCCGAGTTGGCTACCAAGACCAGTGCTGAAGTCTCTGCCGCTGTGAAGGTGCTCAATCATGGAGCTGCCATCGCAGCAGCGCAACAAGTTGCCACGTCGATGATTCAGAATGCCGACTTCACGCAGGGCTACACAGGACCAGCGACGGGGCATCGTGTGCAAATCCCTACTGCTTGGACTTTCACCTATCAGTTCTCAGGATGGAACGACACCTTTGTGGATGCCAACGAAAAACTCTTCAATGCCTGGGCCAGAAGCATTGCACAAGCCGACTTGTCGCAAACGCTCAGCGGTCTGCCAAATGGACTCTACCGACTCACTGCCGACGTGAAGACAGACGTCAACGATGGCACTTCGCAGTTGGCGCTCTTTGCCAACCCGCTCGACGGTTATGCCTCTCGTTCGCCCGAAGTGGCAGGCGATAAGAATGAGTTTTCTACCTATTCTCTTGTTTTCAAACTCGAAAACAACCAAGTCGATTTGGGTGTGCGTTCTTCCTTCGCCTATTATCAGGTGAAGAACCTTCGACTGGAGTTTGTGACTTCCGACTTGGGTGAATGGGGAGCCTCGATGATTCAGAACGACTACTATTCGCTTCGCACGCAGAAGGAAGTGTTGTTCACCGATGCCCGTTACGATGGAGCGCAAGGAGCGGTGCTTTATCCTCTATGCACGAACCAAATCATTCGTGTCAATACGGAGGGAGCTATTAGCCAACCTACCACAAATGTGGTGGAAAACGGTGTGTGCCAGTCGTTGGTGATTACTGATGGCGAGTCTATCAGCATTGAGGCTGGCGATTTCGAAGCCCTCAGTGCATCCTATGAGCGCAACACATCATATACCTTTGGCATGTTGCTCCTGCCGTGTGCAGTGCAGTCTGACGACCATGTGCAGTTCTATCAGCAAGTAGGGCTCGACGATGGCTATATGGCATTCCGTGCCGTCGATAACGTACCAGCCAACACGCCTGTGCTTTTCAAGAAACGGGATGCCGCAGCCTCTTCGGTTCTCATTTCGGGAAGTGGTGCAGTTGTCAACACCACCACTTCGCAAGGGCAGACACTCACTGCTCCTTTGTGGATTACCGAAGGATGCTATGCAGCTTCTCAGCTCACCGACTACGAAGGCATCTTCTATCTCTCTGCCGACAAGTTCTGGGAAGCAACGGGCACCGTGTCTGTTCCAGCCTATCGAGCCGTGTATCGCACGAAGGATGCTAACGTGAAGATACGAGGACTTAAGTTTATCGACGACACCGATGCCATCTCTTCCATCTCTTTCCATCAGGGAGAGATGGAGAAGTCCACCATTTACACGCTCTCAGGTCAACAAGTGGGGACCCTCTCCTCCCCTCAGGGAGGTCGGGAGGGGGCTTCCTCTGGCATCTACCTCATACAGGGTAAGAAGTGGATGGTTAAATGAAGAATAAAGAATTAAGAATGAAGAACCTTTAACTCGGCGAAGCCAAACTTTAGCTCGACGATAGTCAATGGGGAACGGTTTACATTCAAGTGAACCGTTCCCCATTCTTTTTTCATTACATGGAAGCCTCCATTCATCGATAAATTAGTTACTTTTCATTAAATCTCCTTCTTTTTTGCGATATATTCCCATGTTACACAATGCAGTGCACCGCCTTCTTTTATCAAAGGTTTTGCATAAATGGGGATAATCTTCAAATCTGGGAAAAGTTTTTCAAAAATATTCAAAGCTGCAATATCGCTCTCGCTATCTATATTTTCAGAAAGACATGGAAGTAATATACCATTGCTCACTCTTAAAAAATTCAGATAGCACCATGAATCCTTATCTTCTTTACAGTCTAAATCGAGTTGAACAACATCGAATTTAGCTTCAAGGATTTTTAAGAGTCTGTTATGAAATGCTTTGGCTTTGTTTTTCCAACATCCATTCAAAAGTATTCGATTATCATCCAGAGGTGCAACCATTCCATCTGAGTGTCCGCAGAAGTCTTTCATGTCCCAGGGTAAAAGTATTATTTCTTCAGCACACAAGGAATCTTTTAGATGCTGCAAAAGTTCAAGAGCCGTCCATTGGGGATTTTCGCTGAAAATCTTATCCGTCATAATAACCTTATTGCCACATCTCACATAGTTTCCTCCATCAAATATGATATTCATATTAGTTGGAGTAAATAGATGCAGACCCTTACAAACTTCATCCTGATTGGTTATAGTCTTCTGGTACGTCTTGTATTCAACTAAATAATCTGGATTATATCTGAATTTAGAGTAAGTGCCATCACTGAAAATCATTACAGGCATATAATCCCGACACCAATAATTTTGAGTATTAGATAACTCTCGGTGTTCTACGTTCAACTTGGATAGAGCGGCAGAAATAGATTCTGCTACACTTGCTGTTTTTGGTGTTGTACGTAGCCGTTCTGAGGTATAAATGATAATATCTTCCATAAATATAAATGTTTGCTAAATTCCTCCGATTTATCTGTTTGTTTATTTTTTTGCAAATTTATGAAAAAACTACACAGAAAGCAAATCTTTACGCCAGTTTGTGAAAAGTTGAAATGGTGAAATAGGGAAATCAGCATTGGTGTTAGCTTTTCCATCCGGATGGCATCCCCTCCCCTTTGGGGGAGTTGGAGGGGGCGGCTTTATGGGATTTTCAGAACCTCATGTGTGGATTGTCTGAACCGATTCTTTGGATTGACTGAACCGCTCCTTTGAATTGGCTAACGCCGAGCTGAAGGTTCAACTAGTAGCCGAGGGCTCGTTATCGACTTGGCGAGCCTTCGGTGTGGCGATGGCGAAGGCTCGCCGTGTCAACGTTGAGGGCTCGGTTTTTCAGTAGAATCAAAGGAAAGAGGCAGTGGAATCAAAGAAACCATTCAGAATAATCGAAGGAATCATTCAGTACATTCGAAGAAATGATTGGCTGTCACCGAGCTAATGATTCAGTATAATCAAAGGAATCATTGGCTTTAGCTAAGGCGTTGGCTTTTTGCTTTTACCAATTCTACTTCTTGAACACTTTCTTCACAGTTCCATTGCTGAGGCGGATGATGTTGATGCCTTTCGATGCTGCGGATTGCTGGATGCCCATGACGTTGTAAATCACTTGGGTGGTGCTTCTCGCATCATTTTCAGTGGCGAGGATGGCATCCGACTGCTTGGATGCTTGGCGGAGAGGAAGCAGATACCAGTTGCGATGCCCGTTGGTTACTACGTTGCCATATTCCCACAGTCCCACTTGTGTGCCTGCTGCATATTGGCTATTGCTGAGGTCGAGACTCTTCTTGTTGCTGCTGCTGGTGATTTTGCAGAACACACCATCCACAGACTCTATGTTGAACAGTTGGTAGTTGGCTCCCGTGTAGTTGTTCGTAGTGAGCAAGGCATACGAACTGCTTGCTGCCAACACGTCGCCATTGGCGTTTCGGAGTGCGTAGCGCCCGTTGGTGCCAGCGACGAAATACCATTGTTGCGATGCATCGACGATGAGGGAATCGTGGGCGGACCCCTCCGACTCCCCTGAGAGGGGAGAGACGAGGGACTCTGCCCATTGGATGCTTTCCAAGGTGACTTTCTTGCTCTTTGCCTGGAGTGCCACCTCCGTGCTGTATTGCGGAAGAATGAGATAAGGCGTGTCGGTGCGCACCAGCATTTCCTCCTCGCTTGGCTCTTCCATGGAAATAGGGATGAGTAGAGTGGTGATGGATTGTGCAGGCAGTTCCACTTCCAGTTGCTCTCCATTGGTCTTGAAGCCCGTGGTGGTGCGTTGGTGGTTCTTTGCCTCGGTCGTTTGGTAACAAGTGATGCTGCCTCGTGTTTTGCAATCGGTCAGCTGGATGTAGTGGGTGGATTGCGTAGCACTGGCATTGAGTAGCACGAGCACGAGCGTGTCGCCCGCTTCGTTCACGGCAGCCAAGCTATGTGGCGAAAGGCTGCTCACGAAGGAATAGCCTTGCTTGATGTGGCTTGTGACTTGTTGGCGCACGTAGTAGTTCTTCACGCGAGAATAGGTCTGCGCTTCGAAACTCCCTCGCACCGTGCACCACTGGTCGTTGGCTTCCTCCACGTATTGCCAATCCACCCATGCCGATGGCAGCATCATGCGGATGTCGCTGAACATTCGCTGGGTGAGTGCCAAGTTGCCTCCAATGCCGTTTCCTCCGCTTCCCGTCTCGCTCATCCAGAGCTTTTTGCCTTCGGAGCGTGCCAACGAACCGATGCGACTGCGGCTGACATCGTCGGCTGAGTAGGTGTGCGTGTTCCATTGCCCGACGAGGTCGAGCACTTTTCCGTCGCGCTGGTATTCCTCGAAGATGCTTACGGAGATGGGCACGCTGGTTTCGTCGGAGGAGGAAATCACTGTGTTGAGTCCGGAAGCTTTCAAGATAGGTGACAGCACCTTGATGAAGGCAATTTGCGAGCGACCGTCGAAATGGCATCCCTCCTGCGGACCGTTGGCATACCAGAAGGAAGTGGCGGACTCGTTGAATGGTTCAAGAGTGGCGAATTCTATGCCGTAGGTGTCTTTGTAGTGCTTGCACACATCCACCAAGTAGTGGGCGAATTCTTCGTAGTATTCAGGTTTCAGGTTGTCCTTTCCTCCATCCACATTGCCCGAGCAGCATCCGCTGTAGGTCATGTAGTAAGGGCAACTGTTGCTGAAAGCTTCGAAGATTGCATCGGGACGCTTCTCGTGGATTTTCAGCATGATTTTGCGCTGTCCCTCGTCGCGGGTCCAGTCGTAATCGGCATCGGAAGAGGTCTTGAATCCCTCCATTTCTGCACGCAGTCCCTTGCCCCTGCCCATGTGGTGCGGGTCGCAGTTGCGGTTCTCGGGGTCGTCGCCTCCACCGATGTTGTAGCGGAAGATATTGTAGTTCAGTCCTGTAGGGCTTGTCAGCCAATCCACTATCTGGTCTATCTTTGCATCGTCCCAGGCTCCACACATGCGTGCCCACCAACAAAGCGACACACCCCATCCCTCGTTCTTCTGGCGGCGGTCGGAAGGAACCACCAAGTAGGATTCCGACAAGGTAGGTTGCTTTCCGTCTTTCTCGTCGCTGAAATACCAATAGTGCTTGGCATCGTTGCCGTCCTTGTCGCTGTAGATATTCGAACCGCTGTCGTTGGCATCTGTACCCAAATATCTGCCATTCGATTTGTTGCGCAAGCGGAACATCTCCGTTTCGTTTCCGTCGATGGCATAGAGTGCCTTGTCGGTGGAACTGTCATCTTCGAAGTAGGTGTTCCAACTGCCATTGAGTGTCATGTAGGTTTCTGTGCCGTCGGCTTGTTTGTGAACAATCAGATAATAGCCATCGCCCACAGGTCGCAAGCTGAGTTTCACAGTTTCGGCACTCGACGGACTGAAAATCACGGCGCGTCCGTCGCTTCTTCTTCCCGCCACCATTCCACTCGAATGTTTCAGATAAACACTTCTATCGGCTGCCCATGCCATGCTCTGAACGGCGAGCAAAAGGACAGACATAAATGTCATTTTTAATGCTTGATTCATAGTAACTATTATGTTTGAGAAATACGATGTTGCAAAGATAATGTAAAAATATCAGGGATTTAAAGGATTTATAAGGATTTTTTAGATTAAAAATTAAAAACTCCTCACTGCTCATTGGCTACACCGAGCTCTAAGGTTCCTCACAAAAATAACTCCTATACTCCAAAACTCCGTAGAGATTGAGTGATAAGTGAAGAGTGATGAATACCGTTTTTTCTGTTATTTTTGTATTACAAATACATAATAGAATAGAGATGAGAAATGCTCTTTGTAAGCAGGAAAACAAAAAAAAACATGTGTTATTATAGGTTTTGTCTTTCTTTTTATTACTTTTGCAAACATTTTTCATTTGGTTTTGTGACAAACATGAAGAAATTGTATCTGAATCCTTCTCTGAAGGAAGAGGAAATGAAACAGCGTTATCGGATTTGCAGCGCGAGTCAAACGTTGGGTATCACCATCTCTGGCTATAGCAATAAGGAGGGTGGAGGATTCACTCCTGCTGCTGATGAGCCTCAGCAAAATCAGTTGTTCAACTACGACTGGCCTGCTCGTCCTCTGGGAAGTTCGGGTGGCGGATTTATGGAAAGTCGAAACGACTTGATCGGTGATGAATGAAGAGTGAAGAGTGAATCAGGGATTTAAAGGATTTAAAAGGATTCTTGAAAATTGAAACCAGCACAAAGTGCTTTGAAAAAGTTAAGAGTGAAAAATAATAAAGGGCATTGCGAAGGAAATGAAAGGAAAAGAGAAGATAGGGATTTGGATGATCTGCCTGATATGGGTTTTGGTAGCGGGCTGCTCCCATTCGGAGGATGATGCTGTCGTGCCTGTTAACAAGGACGTGAAGACGCGCTTGCTTACCTTCACGCAGGTGGAGAATAGGGGCTCGAGAGCAGTGCTCAATGAGAATAATCATGGTTTGTCAGCTTTATGGAATAGTGGCGACCAGCTGGGATGTTGTAATCTGTCCACACTGGAGTATGACATCTTTGCTTCTGAAAGGATTTCAACTGGCACGCTGACGACTCGGGATAATAACGTTACTTCCATCTTTCAAGGGGAAATGACTTGCGAACAGAACGATCAGTTAGCGGTCATTTATCCCGTTAAGAATTTTGGTTTTGGATCGGAGCATGAGCCTGAGATTAGGTATTTCGCCAACTATACCATCACGCTTAGCGGACAAGACGGTACGTTGGAGACGTTGGCAAACAGTTATCACTATATGTATGGTGTAGCAACGGTCAATAGCGTGACGACCTCTACGGCTGAAGCTTCGGGAAAGATGCAGAGTCTGCTCGCAGTGTGCAAGTTTTCGTTTACGGACGAGAATAATAACGGGATTCGTATAAAAATAAAAAATCTCGCAATCAGTTATGTTTACGATGGTAGTGAGGGTAATCGACAAATCTATCCTCAAAGTGCGATTGTGAAGTTCTATGAAGAGGGAACATATAGCATCAATCCTGTCGTTCCCAATGACGATGATGGAGTTCCTCTGATAATAAATCTTAAACAGGCAGCGGAAGCAGTTTATGTGGCATTGCTTCCTGTTACTACCCGAACATTCCGTTTTGAAGTAACTGATGACAATGGCGGTACTTACACTGGCAAAGCTATGGCAACTCTTCAAGCAGGGGAATACGTGGTGGCTTCGATTCCAGTAAAAAATTAAGAGTTAGAAGTGAAAAGTTAGAAGTGAATAGAGGCTTCGGCAAAACCGAAGCTTACTGAAAAAGCATTCTGCTTTAATAATCGTTCTCGAAAAAAACCATTTATCAATATGAAATCAAAAACAATCTTCTGGTGGCAGTTCGTCATGATGATGGTGCTGCTGATGTGTGGAACATCCCCTTCGTGGGCATACAATTCCAGCTGGAACTATTCGAGGAATGGCGGTTCGGGCGATGGTTCGTATGTCTTTCGCTACGACTCGAAGGGTGTGGATGGTGACTTCATGGGGCTCAGTGTGAATCAGGCTTTTGATGCGAATACGGGCAACATCTACTATTTGAGTTGGAAAATCAAGGTGAATCATGGAAGTATAGATGACAAAGACCATTCGAAGCTCTATGTCACCCTTGAATATGCGAATGGTAACAGATACAATATTGCCACGGCTGAATTCGATGGCAAGGACCCGCCCAGCATTTCGGAAAAGAAAGGCAAAATCCGGATTTCCAGCATCAATGGCGATGGATGGACGACGATTCAATATCAGCCTACTCCCAACGACTTGAACAAGGGTCTGAGAAAGATTTACTTCCAGGTGGCTACCTGGTGGAGCAAGTTCTTAGGCCTGAATAGTGAATCTCACAATTTCCAGTATGAGAAACCCATCAACATCTCTGCTTATCAGGACATCATGCCTACGGGTCTCAATGCGGAGTATGATGGAGAGGGCAACATTCTTTTCAAGGTGAGTGGAGCGCGTGACTTTTCTTCGAACGACATCATCAAGTCGCAATATCTGTCGGTCAACGAGGGTTGCTACTACCATGACGGCTTGCATGAGAGTCCAAAATCCTTTGTGCTTGATTCAAACTCCAAGACGGGAGGCAGCGGTAGCAATGTCAGTTATGTTATCAGCACGCCTGTGAGGTCTTATACGGTTCCTACCCGATACTTTGACATTTACCACAACATTGCGCTGGAGAGAAACATGAGCGTTTCGGGCCTCGTATTGGAGCAGCAAACATACAAGCATGCGACTTCGAGGGTGAACTATAGCAACGGCATTCTCGTCAAACCTTACACCCGTCCGATGGACGTGGTGGTGGAGTTCGACAAATGGACCAAGAAGAACGTGGTGACATGGAAGCGCAAGGAGAAGGCACAGGACCGATACCAGGACGTTGACTGCCTGACGGACGGCACTTGGTACGTGCTGCGTTATGAAAAGGGACAGTCTGCCACGGACTATACCGTTGTGGATGATATTCCTGGCAAGAACACCAACCTGAAGGTGGCGGACACCGACATCGAGTACGACAAGGAGTACGTCTATCGAGTGGTATTCCTGCCAGACATTCTTGAACAGAAGTATTCCAAGGACCTCATCCATCTGCCTGGGCAGTCGGAGAAGCACAACAACTACGACCTCTTCGAGGAGGCAATGGCAAATACGACATTCGACTTGCCTATCAAATTGGCGCAGGACTTGACCAGCGACAAGAAGATTCGTATTGTTTGGGACTACTCTGTGCAAGGTTCTGGCTTCAGCTGGAATGTGGAAAAGCGCAAGAGCGGAGAAACAACTTGGATGAGGGTCGATAACCTGCCTATCGACAGCAAGCAGTCGCAGGCTGCCTTCGTGGATGATGAGAATGCTTCGGTGTGCAATTTCAACGATTATCGCATTACTACCACTGTCAACGACAAGGAGTTCACTTCGAACACCCTCTCTGCCAACTTGCCTGCTGGCAGCTACATCAGCAGCGTGGTGGCATCCACCGGCACGGAGAGCAACCACGTGGTGGTGAAATGGACGGTGGAACGTCCTGACAAGATGCACGACATCCATTACCGCGTGAAGCGTCGCATCATTGGTTCCGACGAATGGATTCTGCTCAACGACAACGATGACATTCACGGCACGGCATCGGAATATAGTTTCACGGACAACCGCGTGATGGCGGGCTCCTATTATGAATACACGGTGGAGGCTTACGGAGCGGCGTGCGACGAGCAGTTGGTGAAGATTTCCGAGGTGGTGGCTCCTGGCTTCTCGCAAGCCCGCGGTACCATCACGGGACATATCGCGTACGGCACAGGTACTGCCGTTCCTAATACGCGGGTCAACTTGGTGATGTCGTCGGGCGATGACGTGGGCGACCATACGCAGTTCCTTTCACGCTACATCGATGGTGAAGGCAAGGGATTGCAGTGGATGGCTGACTCTGCCAACTATGTCAACGTGCTGAACGGCAAGAAGGCTCTCAGCTTGCAGATGTGGGTTCGACCAACTATGGTGAACGGCACTCCTTCGCAGAGTCTGGTTCGACTGGCTGGTGCGTTGGAACTCGGACTGAAGAGTGCCGACGGGAAAGGATATTATCTTTATGGCATAGACAAGAGCAATGGTGGAACAAGCGTTACCGATTTCCCTGAGCTGGTGTTTAGTACGACTGACTTCACGCATGTTGCAGCTGTGTATGGCGATGGAGGCAAGTGGACTTTCTTCGTGGGTACGGACACGCTTCGCACCGCCACCATGACCGTCGCCTCCACTGACTGGAACAGTGTGAGAAGCAGTAGTGCCACTGCCGAGCCAAGCTTGGCTTTCGGTGGCAGCAACGGCAGTAACGAGCCTTTCACAGGCTATGTGGACGATATTCGCCTATGGAATCGTGCGCTCAGCGAGAAGGAGCTGCAGAGCAACTACACGCGCATCCTCGGCGGCAGGGAGGCTGGGCTCTTCCTCTATTGGCCGCTCGATGAAGGTATCAACGTGACCGACTATGCTTTCGACGTGGCTTGTCTCAATGGTATCTATCAGCAGAACCATCCTGTGGTGGGTGTGAATGCACGACCATCCACTTCGGTGCCGTCGAAACTGAAACTCTATGGCATGACCGACTCGGAGGGCGACTATATCATCCGTGGCATTCCGTTCCAGGAGGGTGGCACGAACTACAAGGTTGTACCTGAACTGGGCATTCATGAGTTCTCGCCAAACATGCGATCGATGTTCGTCAGCCCTACGAGCTTGACAGCCAACAACATCGACTTCGAGGACGTGTCGTCGTTCCCAATGGAAGGCTACGTCTATTATGCTGGCACCAGCATTCCAGCCGAGGGCATCATGTTCCATGTGGATGGTAATATCATATCGGGCAATGGCGAAATCATTAAGACCGATGCCAATGGTCATTACCTCATTTCAGTGCCTATAGGCAAACACTATGTGGAGGCGAAGCTGGACGGACACACGATGGTGAGTGGCGGACGCTTCCCAACGGAAGGCACTTTCGACTTCAACGATGCTGTGACTTACGACTTTGCCGACTCCACGCTGGTGAATTTTGTGGGCCGCGTGGGAGGTGGTACGCGTTGCGACACGCTGGCTGTGGGTTTTGGTGCTACGAAGAACAATATCGGTATCGCCACCCTGAAGTTGGGACTGAACAACGAGTCGCTTTCCTTCAATTGCTTAGACGACCACATCACTTCGGCCAGCACGAAGCGATTCTTCGAAAGCGACACCACCAGCATCCAAAGCCAGACGTGGACGGGAATTGGTGGTGATTCCCATGTCATCAACATTCGTACCGACTCGCTCACAGGTGAATTCTCAGCGATGCTGCCTCCACTGAAGTATGTGGTGCAGAGTGTCCGAGTGGATAAGAACCAGAACATCGAGTTCAATTCGCTGAGCGAAATCGACCTCACCAATCCTAATACGGAGATGAGCGACTCCCTTCGCCAACGAACCACCAACAACGATAGCATTTGGGTGAAATACAAGTATAACACCAAGAAGGTGTTTACTTACTATTCCGACCCGAAGGTGAAGGTGGTGGAAATCGTCAACGAAGGTGGTGCATTTGGCGAAGAGACGGTTACACTGACCGACAGCGTGGGCAACAATATGACAACTCCTGAGTTGTGGAGCGTGGAAAGTGACGGCAAGGTGAACTATCTCATGGAGCATCCTGTCTATAAAATGGGTGCATCCTACGAATACGACATCTTCGGCTACGAGGAATACGTGAACTACGACAGTGGCACGCCAGTGAGTGAAATCATTCCGCTCAACGGACAGGAAATCACCATTGGCAACGAAATGAGCGACAAGCAATCGATTGTCTATAAGGTGATTGACCCGAACTCCGAGTACAAAGCAGGACAAATTTACGAGATGGAGAGTGAAAATGTGCAATTGGGAGGCGATGGCCACATCAAATATCGCTGGGGAGCAGGAGCACCCAATATCGTCGCGCCGTACACTCGTCATTTCCGTATCAGCATGAACCACCACGGCCGTCACTACATACCTATGGAAATGGATGCCATCGTGCTGGGCCAGCTCACCTACGGCAACAATTTTGTGACGAGAGGCCCTAATATCATCAACTACGTGTTGCGTGACCCATACGGTGCCAAATCCACCACCACACTCAAGAAAGGTAAAACCGTCACTACCACCAAGTTCGACACCTACGAAAGATATGGAGACGAGAAACTTGTCTTCAACTTCATCGGAGGATCCGAACTTACAACGGCACAAGGCGTATGTGTCATGCTGATTACGGGTGCTAAGGTAACAACGCAAGTCGATGTAGGCATGCATGCCTCATGGGAATACACCCACAACAACGACAAAATCGATGTGGTGACCACGATGGAGAACGTGTCCACTGGTTCGTCCTATCCTTACGTGGGCAGTGCAGGTGACGTTTTCGTTGGCTTGTCCACCAATTTCCTGATGGGCCCATGTCGTAACCTCTTCATCGACAAAGATCAAGAGACAGGCAAATATGTTGTTAAGCTCGAAGATTCCTTTAGTGTGAGTGACTCCATTGCCACTGCCTTCAAATACTCTCAGTATGAAATCGAAACCGTGATGATTCCTAAATGGAAGGACATGCGTCGTAATTACCTCATACAAGTGAGAACCGAGAACGACGCCAAGAACTATGTCAACAATGGCGACAATTGTCTCTATGTCACTTGGATGGATCCCGATTCCATTGATTTCAGTAAGACGGGTGATAACAAGGACTACAAAATCATTCCTCCGAAGATTGCAGACGACAACCCCGACTTCTTTGAAATCGATAGTGTGCTTTGGTGCACCGAGCAGATTGACGCATGGATAGAGGTGCTGAGTGATAACGAGGAGAACAAGGTGCTTGCCATGAGGAATCAGACACCTGAGAACTTCTCGATTGATGGAGGTAGCAGCTATACTTATACAACAAAGAATAGCCACACCGATGTGGACGAAAAGAAAACAGTCTTTAAGATTGGAGGCATCGTGGGAGGAAAGAAAGGATTCGCTCTGAATAGTGCTAAATCCTTTGGCATTTTCTTTAACTTAAACACTGAGAATGGTGGTGGAGGCACGTCGGGAGACGGCACCAAGACAGAGACCTCCACGGAGTGGGACTACGTCATCAACGATGGAAACCGCGACACCGACCTCTCCATTAACGTCTATAAATCGAAGAATCCAAAATATAGCGACTTCTTCAGCGTGTTTGGTGGACAGACCTACAACCCATATCAGCCGCAGGAGGTGACACAACACTATAAGCCTGGCACGGAAATCAGCAAGGGAACACAGCAGATGGAGCAGCCTAACCTGCAAATCGGCATAGGCGACCAGCTGCCTTCCAAGCATGCAGTTGTGAACGATATTCCTTCAGGACAGAGTACAAACGTCAACCTCTATCTCAGCAATATGGCGAACGCGCACCAAGGTTTGGATTTCACCTACAACCTTATCGTGTTTGAAAAATCCAACACGAAAGGACTCCAGATTCTGATGGACGGAGTGCCTATCAACGGACGCTCCGTCAAGCTCCAGCAAGGCGAAACCATCTCCAAGGTCATCACCATCCAGCAGACCGACCAGAGCATCCTCAACTACGACAGCATTCGCATCCGCTTCACCTCGCAATACCAGGCACCCATCATTTACGACGAGGTGATGCTGAGCGCACACTTCGTGCCATCGTCTTCTCCTATCGACCTCGTCATTGAGCAGCCTGTCATCAATGCCAACAACAAGGAAGGCTTGCTCGACATGAAGCTGAAGAACTTCAACCGCAACTTCAAGGGACTTTCCAACGTTGGGGTTCAGTATCGCTACGAAAGCAGTCAGAACTGGACCACACTCCACACATGGGTCGTGGACAAGAAACAACTCAACCCATCTGATGCCAGCATAGAGTTGCTACCTGCCGAAGGGAATATCAACTTCTCTGCCAGTCTGCTCAGTGATGTGAGCTATCCAGAGGGCACCTACTCCTTCCGTGCTTTCACCTCCACGCTCTACGGTAATAGCGAAAACACAGCCGTGCAAGTCTATTCCAACGAGGTGACAGTGGTGAAGGACATGACTCGTCCTCGCAATCTCACTACACCTACGCCGACCAACGGCATCCTCAACTATGGCGACGACATCAGCATAGAGTTCAACGAGGACATCGTGCCTGGCTACGTACGCAGCAACAACGTCATCGTCACTGCCCGTCTCAACGAGCGACCTGTGAACCACGACGTGGCACTTCAAATCGTTTCCCAAGCACCTAAGTGCCGAACCCGCAATCCAATTTTCTTGACGGGTAGTTTCTCCATCGACTTCTGGCTCAAGTGGACAAATCCTGGCACCATCCTCCAGAGGGGCATGGGAGAGAAAGCCTTCACTCTGAACATCGACAACGACCACCATGTCCGCATTCGTTCCTTAGGCAACGAGTATGTCAGCGAGGATACAGTTCCTAAGAACGAGTGGACTTACATGGTGCTCAGCTACGATGCCGACAAGGGCACCTTCTCCATGATTGCACAGTCCGACAGCAAGACCTACAATCTCTTCGACCAGCAACCGTTCGTGTTGAGTTCCATCATTTCCTACTCCGACGACAATTATCTCTATATCAACCTCAACACCTTGGAGGGAGCCATGCACGAACTTGGTCTCTTCAACATCTACCGCAACCCAAGGGAAGCTGCTGCCACCAGGTACCAGACGAAGGACACCTATGTCTATGGACTTGCCAACTATTGGCCTATGAATGAGGGACACGGCACAGTGGTTGCCGATGCGCGCCACACCCACGACTTCGATGTTCACGACACCTGGAAACTGAGTTACGAGAGCTTTGCGCCAGTCCTCGAAGGAAATGAAGGATTCGCTGCCGACATCTCAACCATCAACACAGGATTTGGCGACAGCTATGCCATCGAAATGTGGTTGTCCTACCTGAGGGACTTCACTAACGCAACCGTGTTCGAAACCGGAACGGATGAGACCAACAAGCTTCGTCTCCACTTTGGCGAAGACTTGAAGCTCTGGCTCGACTATGGCAAGAAAACGCAGATGGTGGCAGACCTCGAAGAAATAGCCGCTGGAGGATATGGATATTTCAACCACATAGCCCTGAACGTTTTGCGCGGACAAGCGGCAAGTTTCTACTGCAACGGTAAGCGCACCGCAGTTATCGAGGAAAGCGAAATTCCACCAGTGGTAGGCTCAGAGATGAAACTGGGAGAAGGCTTCTTGGGCACAATCGACGAAGTGCGCTATTGGCGGGCTGCCATTTCCGAAAGCCGACTCTTGGCAAACATCTACAATAGCATCGACACGACTCACGTCTATTCCCGCAGTTTGGCAGCTTACTACCCATTCGAGAAGACTTCGAAGGTGAACGGAGTGAATCGAAGAATCTTCACCCTCAACGACATGGCTCCAGGAACCGCCCACAAGAGTCTGATGAAGTTGGGCACTCATTCCATCACCCAAGTCGCTGCTCCGATAAAGCGAGTGCCAGAGGAAACCACCCTCATCACCACGCCTGTGGCATCCGAGCGAAAGGTGGTCATCAACCTCACTGGAGCTGGCGTCAGTGCTCGCGACATTGAGGGTACCACCCTGAACATTACCGTCGATAAGATTTTCGACATGCATGGCAACGAGTCACAACCTATCCACTGGACTGCATTAGTGCAGAAGAATCCACTCAAGTGGACAAAGGATTCTGTCAATATCATCAAGAAGTATGGCGACAGCTATACCTTCGATGTGGATATTGAGAATAAGGGCAGCTTCACCGAATACTATAGCTTGAAGAACCTGCCGCAGTGGCTCTCGATTGTTGGAAGTGAGACCTCGGGCGAATTGGCACCGATTTCCTCCAAGACTCTCCGCTTCCGTGTGGACCCATTGGTGCGTGTGGGCAATTACGACCTGACCCTCCGCCTTCAGGGCAACGACGAGATTCTCGAACCTCTCCGTGTCGTGATGAAAGTGAGCGGCGAGGAACCAAACTGGAATGTCAATCCTACGCTCTATGAGCACCAGATGACCATCATCGGACAGGTACAACTTGGAGGATTCCTTCTCGAGAGTGCCGACAGTCGCGTGGCAGCCTTCATCAACGGCGAATGCCGAGGCGTGGCATCCCCAGAGAAAGTCTATGACGTACCATACGTCACCATGACCATCTATGGCGACAGCTACGACTATGCCGACAAGAACAAGCCAATCACATTCCGCATCTGGGACGCATCGACCGACATCACCTATCCTGATGTCAATCTCTTGTCGCAAGAAGGCAAGGAACTCAATGTCACCTTCGTTCCCGACACCCTCATCGGTGACTACCAGCATCCAGCCATCTGGATCAAGGGCAACAAGGTGGAGCAGAACCTCAAGCTCAACATGAAGTGGAACTGGATAGCACTGGGCGTGGTGCCAGAGGATTTGCGACCTATCGCCGTGTTCCCTGACTTGACCCTCTTCAAGACCTATATCAAGGACAAGAGTAACGCCATGATCTACAGCAACGGTTCAGAATGGAAACCAAACAGTGGAAGGATTGAGCCTGGAAAGATGTATAAGATGATGCTGTCGAACGCCACCAACAGTCCTGAGTTGCCTGACCCACTTCCTGTTTGGGGCGTACCGATGGAGCTCAGTCAATGGCCTGTCCATCTCAATCGTGGATGGAACTGGATTGGCTACACGCCACTCACCACTATGAACATCGACGAGGCATTGGCGGGTGCCAACCCTCAGTTGGGCGACCGAGTGAAATCACTCACTGGCATTGCTATCTACGACGGAGAAAAGTGGAACGGAAGTCTGAAGTCCTTGGAGAGCGGACACGGCTACATGTACTTCAGTACAGACACCACCAAGCTCAAGCAGTTCGTCTATCCGACTCTTTCATCCAACACCCACCATGAGGTGAAAGGCAGAAATCACGATGCGAAGGCGATGGCACCGCCAGCACCGCTGTCGATATTCTCGCCTGTGGAAGCTGGCACCTATTCTGACAACATGACGATGGTGATTCAGTTGATGGATGGAGAGGAAGTCATCGACACTTGCGAAGTGGCAGCCTTCGTGAATGGCGAATGCCGAGGAGCCGCTCGTGCCGAGGACGGACTCTACTACCTCATCATTGCTGGCGAGGGCAGTGGACAAGCTGTCGAGATACGTACCTACACCATGGACGGATTCATCACCCTCGACAACCATCTCACCTATGCTACCGACCAGAACATCGGCACGCCGTGGGAACCTTACGTCATCGACCTGAGCAATCTGCCTACCAGCATCCACAGCGTGACTGCCGACGACGACACGAACTGGTGGACGCTGCAAGGCTACAAGATTGGCAAGCGACCTCTGCAGCCTGGCGTCTATATTCACAACGGCAGGAAGGTAGTGGTGAAAGCGCCATATGCCAATCCTCAATAAACAAGCAGACGCTTGACAAAATGACTCAACGGGAGTCCATGCTTCCTCGTATCCACTCGCACAGTGGCACACGACGGGAGCATGGACTCCTTCTTTTGTACTGTCTCTCTCCTTCGAATGTACTGAACCTTCAGCTCAGCGAAAGCCAATCATTCCTTCGAATATTCTGAATGATTCCTTTGATTCCACTGCCTCTTTCCTTTGATTTTACTGAAAAACCGAGCCCTCAGCGAAATTATAGCGAACCTTCGCCATCGCCACGCCGAAGGCTCGCCAAGTCGATGACGAACCTTCGACAACTAGTTGAATTCAAAGGAGCGCTTCAGTTAATCCACACATTCGCTTTAGACAATCCCTTAAAACGCTCTGGAAAATCCTCACATTCGCTTTAGAAAATCCTCTAAAGCGCTGCATCAAAAGCAAATCATTGTTTCTTTGTCCTTAGGTCCCATTCTCCCCATGATGCCCATTCTCCCCATCACTTCATTCTCCCCTTAGCTTTTGCGAGCGTTAGGACAGTGGTCGCAGAGATATTTGTAAACGAAGTCGAAGTCCTCGTCTGCCACGAAAACCATATTGCGGCTGAAACGTTCTCTCACTTTGATGAGATGGCGACGGCGACATGCTATGATACGTCGTACACTGCTGTAGCTGGAGGACATCGATGTTCGGTTGGCAATCAGTACTCCCATTCCTGCCATGCCTATTTTTCCGCCTCCTGCTCCAGCCAGTGCGGTCAGTTTGCCAATGGCACGCGCCTTGCCTTCCGTGCCGGGTAGTTGCTTGTGTACCACCTCTTGCTCGTCCATGATGAAGAGGATGCTGTATTTCCAGCCGTAGTACCAGGAAACGAAGAAATATGCTACCCATCCCAGCACAAAGAATACTGCCATGAGAATAAGGAAACCACGTGTGATGTCCCACAGGGCAGCTGGGCGGAAGTGGTTCTCGCATCCTCCCATCAGCAATACGAACAACCACACGATGCCGAAACTGATGCCAAGCACCCAATATACTTCCATCAGGATACTGGGGTTCTTAAGCATGGGTACATCGTACACCCAGCGATACTTACCGTCAGGACAAAGCACGGGATGCGTTGATTTGATGTTGTTGTAGGTTTGTTTGCTTGTCTTTTTCTGTTTAGCCATAGTCTTAGTGAATTATTTTTGCAAATATAGATAAAAAACAGAAAATTGTAAGTCTTTCGATAAAAAAAACAGGCAAATTGCTCTGAATTGGCTATATTTGAAAAGGAATCAATCATGAAGAACTTTCCGATACACTACAGGTAAATCTATGAGTCTAACCAGTGTTTCACGGTGGCAACCTTGTCCTTGCTGACGATGATTTCTGCATCGGGGAAAGCGGTAACATGGATGCGTATCTTGCCAAGGAAATAGGTGGAGAGCTTGCTGACAGCGGAGGCGCTGACGATGAACTGACGGTTCACGCGCATGAAGCGTTGCGGGTCGAGTTGGCTCTCTACTTCTTCGAGGGTCATGTTCAGGGTGTGGTATTTGCCTTCCAAGGTGCAGAGGCGCACCACACCGTCGCGGATAGTGATGTGGCTCACATTGCTAACGGGGATGATCAGATACTCGTCAGAACGGTGTGGAATGAGGAAACGTTCGCGATAACGGATCGATTGGTTCTTGACTGATTCTAGCAGTTGAACAATGGCATCGGTTGTTGAAAGGCCATCGACTATTGTTGGCTGCACCCTTTCAAGCGCAGCATGCAGTTCCTCGCTGTCGATAGGCTTCAGCAGGTAGTCGATGCTGTTGAAACGAAATGCTTGTACGGCATAGTGGTCGTAGGCGGTTGTGAAGATGACGGGGATAGCCGATGGCACAGTCTTCAGCGATTCAAAGCTCAGACCGTCGCCTAACTGGATATCGCTTAGGATTAGATCAACCTGTGCGCGGTTTTCATCGCCGAAGAATGCCTTTACCTCGGCATTGCTGGTACATACATCCACAATCTGATGCTCACCTTCGAGCATCCTTTGCAGGCGGTCAGCGCTACTCTGTTCATCTTCAATAATCAGTATCTTCATTGTTCGATAGGAATTAGCGGAATTGTAACACAATACTCGTCAATAGTGCTGTTGATGATAACTTTTTTTGAGGTCAACAGACGGTAACGCTCTAGGATGTTATGTAGCCCGACGTTCGTGCTTTCTGCCGTCGTGATGGGCAGCTTCTTATTGCTTACGCTGATATGCTGTCCCTCAGCGGTCACGTCGATGATGAGTGGACGGGCTTGCGTATGCTCATTGTGTTTGATAGCATTTTCTATCAGCATCTGCAAGGCGGCAGGGGGCAACTTTCCCTGTGACTTTGCCACCTCGTCAGCTATCCTTATCTGAATTCCCTCGCCGAATCGTTGTTGTAGCAAAGCAAGATAACGGTCGAGGAATGCCAGTTCTTCCTGCAACGTCACCGTATCGTGGTCAAGGTGCGACAATGTATAGCGATACACTTTCGAAAGGTTCATCAAGTAATCCGAAGCGCGTTTGGGGTCCACCTCTATCAGGTCGGCAAGAATGCTGAAGTTATTGAATACGAAATGGGGACTCAACTGGTTCTCCAATGCCTGCAAGCGGAATTTGTCGCGCTCCCTTTCAGCCTTCTCCCGCGACCGCCAGTAGTAGAGCGTCACCACCGTCGTAAACAGGCAGCAGGCGGCATAATCCACCAGCATCTGCCACGACTGCCAAGGCCAACCGTTCTTAAACTCCTGACGGAAGTCATCATCGGTTAGCACCCATAGCGCATAGTAAAATAATAGCCCCACCACCGACAGCCCCAACACTAAGAGCACACTGTGTATGATTCGTTTCGTTTTCATGCCACAAAGGTACCTATTTATTCTGAATTGGCGGGCGTTTATTTATGGAATCTCGCCGCCGAGGGCTTTGAAGAGGTTGATTCTTCCTTGAATGAGGTCGAAGCGGTCGGTGACCAGTGAGAGGCGCGACTGCAGGAGCGACTGTTGGGCGGTGAGCACTTCGAGATAGGTGGCCGAACTGTTTTGCATCACGTCCTTGCTCACCTCGTAGGCTTTTTCTGCTGCGGCTACTTCCTGCTGGCGGAGTGCCAATCGTTCGCTGCTCAGTCGGCAGGCTGTCAGAGCATCACTCAGTTCCGTTCCTGCCACTAAGAGTGCCTGATTGAAGGCTACCAATGCTTGTTCCCGTTGTGCCTTGGCGATGCGCAGGTTGGCGCGGTTATGTCCCTTGTTGAATAGAGGCTGTACCAGCGAACCGATGGCTGATAGCAATATCTGACCAGGGTTTACCACTTCACCCACAAGGTTTGTCCATCCCAATGATGCCGAGATGTTCAACTGCGGGTAGAACGCTGCACGAGCCACGTCCACCTGTGCTGTCTGTGCCTTCAGGGCATACTCCGCCGCCTTCACGTCGGGACGGTTGGCGAGTGTCGCCAATTGATATGTCGCGCTGTCGTTCATCGAAACGCCCGCATTTCCAATGCCTGTACGTCCAATGCTATCCAGCTGCTTACCTATTAACACTCGCATTGCATTCTCTGTGGCCTGTATCTGTTGCAGTAGCGTCTTCTCCTGAGCCGCAACATTCAGCCAAGTGGCTCGTGCCGCACTCACCGCCGCCTCGTTCTGCATGCCCACCTCTTTTAGTGTCTGCATCGTTTCAACCGTCTGACGGACATTCTCTATATTCTCTCTTGTCACAGCTAACTGTTCGTCCATCATCACCAGTGTATAGTAGAGCGTGGCCACCGCTGCTATCAGTTGCAGCTTTACCGCGCGCTCCGTCTCTGCCGTGCTCCAGTAGGTGGCCACTGCAGCCCGCCTCTCGCCGCGCAGCCGTCCTGTCAGGTCCACCTCCCATTGCATCGTCACAGGGATGTTGTATGTCTTCTGCGTCGGCTGCCCTTTTGTACTTTGCAGGTTGCCTTCAACACCTACCGTAAGCGATGGCAGGAATGCCAACCTTGCCGCCTTCAGTTGCGCCTCCGCCTGCACCACGTTCAGGTTTGCTGTCCGCAGGTCAGCGTTCCGCTCCAGTGCCGTCTCTATCAGACTTACCAGTTGTGGTTCCGTAAACACGCTGCGCCACGTTGTTGAATCTGTAACTTGAGCTTCAGCCGTTACCGTGTACCATAAGCACATTGATACAATCCATATAGTTTTACATCTCTTCATACTTTATTCCTTTTTTTCCATAACCATCAGTCCTCCCAAATCCTGAATGTTAATATCATCAGTTGGAATGAGTTGCTGGGGATGCGCTTTCTGGGCTTCCCATGTGGAGGGTATGGTGCCATTCATTTGTCCCAACACTGAGGCTGAACGTTTTTGCAGGAGAGTATCGAAAGTCTGCATTGCCTTGTGAAACCTCTTGTTGGAATAGAAGGCGTTTGGTTCTGTTCCTACAAATGTGCCAATCTCCTTGTCGATGGTGTTGAAAGCCTTCTGCAGTCCACCACCTTTGATGTATTCGTTGCACAGCACACTCAGATAGTGGTAGTAACGTGCTTTGTATGCTTCGTTGGCGAGCAGGTTCATAAAGAATGTGCGCTTGGAGAGTTTGCAGGAGAAAGGCGTATCGATAGGGAAGTTCACTATCTTCTTGGTGGCCTCCTTGTTGTATTCGTCGTCGCCTCCCATATCACCCATCGGCATGTCGCTCCATTGCTGGCTGAATGATTTCATCACGCTATCGCGCTGTTCCTGGCTGAGCGAATCGAACCACGTTTTCCATTTCTCTGGTTCGAAATCGTCGAAGCCTTCGAAGTCCCCTTCATCGTCAGGATAGCCGCCCCACGCCAGATTATAGTCCCAAGGGATAAGACTAATTCTGCCGTTAGCCTCACGCAGATAATAGTTCTGTGTATTCTTGCCTGTCATGCAGTCGAAATTGACAACCATCGTCTGCAACGCCATGTATTTCATTACATCCTCTATATCCACATGTTTCTCTATTTCCTTACCCTCATCCACGCTCTTCAAGGCAGTCACCACGCGCTGCATGGATGCTTCGTCGCCACGAACCTTAGCAAAGTTTGATATTTCATTGTATTGTTTCAAATCCTCGCCTCTGTAGGCTAAATTATGATATGGCTTGTAGATATTGGTATTCTCTCCAGGATAGTTGCGCTGGCAGAAATGTTTATCAACAGCTTCCACCATCAAGTAGTAGCCATGCAGTTTGCCATTCACTGTAATGCGGGCATAATTCGTTAACGATGCGGGCAATCCGATAAATCGGCACATGTCGTAAACGATGGCATCTTTCATTTGCGTGGCGTCCCATATATTGTTGTTCAGCAGCAACTTCGTCATTCCGTGATATTTCTGTCCTTTTCTGTACTTGTTCAATTTCAGCGTGAAACTGTATCTGTCAGACTTCATATTCGTCACATCATCAAGACTGCTGGCTCCTTTGGTGCGTATGCCTACGCTGTCTAACCGCTCTCCGTTGATAACGATGGAACATACGTGATACTTTTTCTCATGGGCATGTCCGATGATGTTCTGCCATGTAGAGTCGGGCATAATGATTTCCACCGAACCGACTTTTCGGGGAGAGAACAACGCTTCTGCATAATTTTTCTCAGAACTTGTCTTGAATTGAGGCTGTGCCGATGCTGTAAACGATTGCCACAGACATATTAGCAAAATACATGAAAATTGATACCTATTCATCTTTTTTCTTTTTTATTTTAGTGTATTCTTCTATTTGCTTCATCTCTTCGATAATCAGCGGGTCGTCGGAGGGTTGGAACACGACGGGCTTGAACCGCTCTTGCAACGTCTGGAAGAGGACGAAGAGGGCGGGGACGACGAAGAGCAGGCCGAGGGTGCCGATGAGCATGCCGCCGACTGTTCCCACACCAACCGTGCGGCTGCCATTGGCACCGGCACCCGAAGCGAACATCAGCGGAAGCATGCCGAAGATCATGGTGAGCGAGGTCATGAGGATGGGTCGCAGACGCATCTTGGCGGCGAAGAATGCCGATTGCTTAAGTGACATACCGGCGTGGCGGCACTGGGTGGCGTATTCGGTGAGGAGGATGGCGGTCTTGCAGAGCAGGCCGATGAGCATGATGAGTCCCACCTGCAGGTAGATGTTGTTCTCCACGCCGAAGAGTTGAGCGAAGAGCAAGGCACCCATCAGTCCGAAGGGCACGCCGAGGATGACGGCCAGGGGGATGAAGAGGCTCTCGTAAAGCGCCACCATGATGAGATAGACAAAGAACACGCAGATGAGGAAGATGACGATGATGTTAGAGCCCGTCTGACTCTCCTCTCGGGTGATGCCTGAGAACTCGATGCCGTAGCCCACGGGCAGTTCCTTCTGTGCAACCTCGCGGATGGCGCGGATGGCGTCGCCCGTGCTGCTGCCCTGCGTCACAGAGCCGGTGATACCGATGCTGCCCACCATGTTGAAGCGGCTTAGCGACTGCGGCATGTACTCCTTGCGAAGGGTGACAAACTGGCTGATGGGCAGCATCGCGCCCTCGTCTGAGCGCACAAAGAGGCGGTCGAGGGAGTGGAGGTCGGCACGGTCGGTGGGGCGCAGTTGCATAGTGACCTGATAGACCTGGTTGTATTTATTGAAGTTCGACACGTAGCTACTGCCGAGGAAGGCACTCAGTTCATTGAGCACGGCGGAGGGCGAGACACCCAGTTTCTTGCAACGCGAGGCATCGACATCGACGCGATACTGCGGATAGTCGATGGCATAGCCGGTGTAGGCGTCGCTCACCTCCGGGCGGCGGTTCAGCGCCTCGACGAAGCGCTCGGTAACGTCGAAGAATGTGCGCAGGTCCTGACCGTTCTTGTTGGTGACCGACAGTTCGAAACCGCCACCGCGTCCGTAGCCATCGATCATGCCTGGCGACATGGCAAAGCTCTCAGCCTCGTGTTCACCCGCCAGTATCTCGTTGATGCGTTTGCTGACAGCCCACGACGTATGGTCGCTGCCTGTGCGTTGGCTCCACGGAAGCAACTGCACCTGCACCATACACTTGTCAGCACCGCCGAAGCCCACCACGCCGCCCACGCTCTCCACCTCGGGCAACTGCTGAATCTGGTCGGTCAGCCGGTTCATCACCTCCTCCGTCTTCGCCAACGTGTAGCCCGACGGCGCACTCACGTCAATCATCAGCGAACCCATGTCTTCATCAGGTACGAAACCCATTGGCACTGTCTTCAATAGCAATGCCGTCATGGCGAGAGCCACCGTCACACCTGCCGCCGCCAGCCATTTTTGGCGTATGGGCAGCATCGCCATCTTGGTATAGCGACCCAGCAGGACATGGAACGATGCATCGTAAACGCGACGGACGCGCTGCGAGAGGTTCTTTTTGTTCTCGTCGTTCATGTTCAGAATCATCGCACAAAGTGCTGGGGCGAGGGTGAGGGCGTAGAGCAGCGAGATGCCCACGGCGACGGCCATCGTGAGGCCAAACTGCTTGTAGAAAGTGCCTGAGGTGCCGCTGACAAACGACACGGGGATGAAGATGACCATGAAGACGAGGGTGGTGGTAAAGAGGGCCGACGTAAGACCATTCATGGCATCGACCGATGCCTTATAGGCCGAGCGGTAGCCAGCATCGAAACGCGCCTGCACCGCCTCGACTACCACAATCGAGTCATCCACTACTGTACCGATGACCAGCACCAGGGCGAAGAGCGTGAGCATATTGATGGAGAAACCCGCCACGGCCATAAAGGCGAAGGTGCCGATGAGCGAAACGATGATGCCGAGGGCGGGGATGAGCGTGGCGCGGAAGTCTTGCACAAAGAGATACACCACAATGAGCACCAATACGATGGCCAACAGGAGGGTGAAGACCACCTCGCGGATGGAGGCGAAGAGAAAGTCGTTGGTGTTGTCGAACGTCACGATACGGATGTCTTTGGGCATGGTCTGTTCCACCTCTTTTATCAGCTGGTCGATGTCCTGATTGATGCGCGTGGCATTTGAGCCTGCCACTTGACTGACACTGCCCATCACGCCCGGATGACCGTTGATGCGATTCGAATAGGCATAGTCCGACTGCCCCAGTTCGAGGTCAGCCACATCCTTCAGGCGCAGTTCCTCGCCTGTCCGGTTGGAGCGCAGAATGAGGTTCTCAAACTCACGAACGTCCTGCTTGCGACCCGTATAGCGCAGGGTATATTGGAAGGTGCCGGGGCTATTCTCGCCGATGGAACCGATGCTCGCCTCCACGTTCTGCTCCTCCAAGAGCGTAGTGATGTCGCTGGGAACGATGCCGTAACGCGCCATCGCCTCGGGTCGCAGCCAGATGCGCAGTGCATACTGTCCGCCCCACACCTCGCACTTGCCCACGCCCTGGATGCGCAGGATGGTGGGACGCAGGTTGTTATAGAAATAGTTGGAGAGGAAGTTCTCGTCGTAGGTGCCATCAGGACTCTCCAGTGCGAGGATGCGCAACTGGCCCGGCTGCTGTTTCTCCACAGCCACGCCCATTCGCAGCACCTCGGCAGGCAACTGCGCCTGTGCCTGCACCACGCGGTTCTGCACGTTCACCGCCGCCATGTCAGCATTGGTACCCTGCTTGAAGTAGATGCTGATGGATGCCGACCCGTTCGATGCCGACGAGGTCATATACATCATGTTATCCACGCCGTTGATGGCCTGCTCCAACGGAGCCACCACGCTCTTCTGCACAGTCTCGGCACTGGCACCAGGGTAGCTCGCCCACAGATAGACCGTAGGCGGCGCAATGTCGGGGAACTTCTCTATCGGCAGTCGCGTCAGTGCGATGATACCCACCGCCACCACCATCACATTGATGACAATCGACAGCAGTGGCCGATCAATGAATCTTTTGATGTTCATATATTATCTTATTTTGTTTTTCTACGATAGTTGAACGATAGTGTCGGTTGGAAGAAGGAAGCAACGGGCGGTGCGTAAGGTGGCACCTGTAGTCGAACACGGCGGACGATGAGGATGGCAGTGACAGCACTGAACACACCGGCTACGACGTGATGAATCCACACACCATCGAGTCCCCAAAGGGGTACGAGCACCGCTAAGAACAACAGGGGATAGACGCAAGTGCCGAGCAGCGAGATGGCAAGCGAGTGCCAAGGGCGCTCGACGGCGGTCATGAAGCCTGCCAGCGTACCGTCTATCCACGACACGAGATAGCTGAAGGCATAGAGTTGCATGGCACGGATGCTGAGGGCATAAAGGGCAGCGTCGCCATCCTTGATGAAGAACGGCAAAAGCAGGCGTCCGCCAAACAGCAGAAAGAGCATCGACAGGAGCGACAACACGGCTGCGGCACTCATCACCACCCGTTGGATGCGCCTCATACGCTGCAACAGTCCTGCACCGAAACAATAGCTGATGGCGGGTTGCAGGGCATCGGTCATGCTGTGGATGACCATGCCTGTAAGGCTCGCCACATATTCCACAATGGCGGCGGCAGCCACAGCGGTAGAGCCTCCGAGACGCAATAGTACAATGTTGACGACGACGGCAAACAGCGAACCAGCGATGCTGACGAAGAACTCCGACGAGCCGTTGGACACGATGGCCAACATCTGTCGCATGCCTATCCAGCTCTTCGAGAAGACGAGCGACAACTTCCTGCGTACAAACGGCACCAACGACCATACGGCTCCTATAGACATCGACGCGCATGAAGCAACGGCAGCCGCCCAAAGTCCCTGCTCCAATACTACAATCAGCAGCACGTCGAGCACGATGTTGAGCAACGAGCAGACGATGTTGATGGTCATGCTCAGATTCACCTGTCCGCAGACGCGCAGATAGTTGTCGGTGGAGTAATAGATACAGCAGAGCGGCATGAACAGGGCGAACACATGCAGGTATTCTACGGCATAGTCAGCAGTTAGTCCCTCAGCTCCCATCAGACCGATAATCGGTCGAGCGAACATATATCCTAACAGTCCGAAGACCGTGGCGATGGCGGCAATCAGTCCTATGCAAACGGTGAAGACACGATTTGCCTCCTTATCGTCACCGCGTCCTAATAGAATGGAGATGCGCACGGAGGAACCTGTAGCTACCATGTCAGCCAGCGCCGTAATGATCATGATGATAGGCATGACGAGATTGACCGCCGCCAAAGCCTCCTGACCGATGAAATGGCCGACGAAGATGCCATCGGTGATGGAGTAGATGGCCGAGAAACCCATACCCACCATCGCCGGTACTGTGCAGCGGACAAAAAGCTTTCCTATCGGGGCCGAACCAAACTCTTGTTCGTTCATACTCTTACTTCTTACCTCTTACTTCTCACCTCGATTTCTTGTCCTTCCTTCACGTATCCGGCACCCTTAGCCACGATGACATCGCCCACGGCGAGACCGCTTGTCACCACGTAGTGGGTGCCGTCGGAAGTAGGCAGCACGGTAATCATCCTTGACTCGGCTTTTCCATCGACAATGCGCCAGGCGTAGGTCTTGTCCTGTATCTCGAAGGTGGCTGACTGGGGGATGACGATGACTTGTTTCATCTCGTTGGGAATGATGATACTGCCCGTGCTGCCGCTGAGCAGATGATTATCAGCATTGGGGAATACGGCACGAGCCGACACAGACCCCGTACTGCTGTCAACCACACCGCTGATGCTCTCTACACTACCCTTCACGGCGCAGGTGTCGCCATTGGTTGTCAGCAAAATGACAGACGGAAAGGATGTAACGGCCTTATCGAGCGAACCATATCGGGAAAGGCGGCTCATCACGTCGCGTTCGGTCAGCGAGAAATACACATACATCTCATGGGCATCTGCCACTGTCGTCAAACCACTCTGGGTAGATGGACCAACGAAGTCGCCCACGTGGAACGGCAGACTGCCCACCATACCGTCGGAAGGACTACGGAGCACGGTATATGACAGGTTGGTGCGTGCCGACTGCAACTGTGCCTGTGCCTGTTGCGACTGCGCCTTCGCCATCGAAAGATTGGCAGTTGCCATGCGCAGGTCGTAGTCAGACACAACATTTTTCTGATGTAGCGTCTTCCTACTGTCGTAATTCAGTTGCGCCGTCTCTACATTAGCCTTCGACACCACCACATTCGCTTCGGCAGCCTTCACCTCCGCTTGATACGAAGCCTGGTCGATGACGAACAGCACCTGTCCTTTCTTCACGCGCTGTCCCTCTTTTACTCTGATTTCTCGCAGATAGCCTTCTACACGTGGAATAATCTTAATACTCTGCCTACCTTCAATAGAGGCTGGATACGTTTCATACAAGGTAATGTCCAGCTTCGTGACCTTCATTGTCTCAAAGCGATCTTCTGTTTCCTCCTTACCATTCTGCTGCTGACAAGCCATAAGAGCTAATGCTACAGCTGTCATGTAAATGAGTTTCTTTCTCATGTCATTATATCGTTTTTTTTATGTGCAAAAGTACACTCATTCTGCGTGGGAAGAAAGAACAAAATGTGTGAAGTCGGAAAAAAGACGGATGAACCCCTTTTTTGTTCATGTAATCTTGTTATAACTGCATGGCGAAGGTGTGGTGACTGCAATGAAATCTTTCTGTCCCTCGAGAAAAAAAAGTGGTACTTCGGGGAACAGCTGGGGGATAAATTGGGCGAAAAACGGCAAATATGGAAGTTGAAAAACAAAAATCTGCAAATATGGGCACAATTCTTAAGGCTTGAAATGAAGCGAAATTATGGGCTATATTTGAAGATGGTATGCTTTTCTTTGCAAAAAATCACTTTCCCACGCAGAATCTACTTTCCGATTCCGAACTCGTGTGATATTTATCAGTGGAGGTTGCAAATCGGCATTTTTAGGAATTTTTGCCCCACCAAAAGGGATTTTTTATAAATATTTGAAATACAGAAAGATGTGAACGTTATGAACAGGGTGTTGAAAACTTTTTTCAAAAAAAATGGGTAATAGTGTGGGGAATTGTGGGGAAATTCATATCTTTGCAAAGGAATGGTGAAAAAAGCCACGCATTTGCCTATGGAAATGGGGGAATGTCTTCGAAGATACACTTAAAAAAGGAATATAGGAACGAGCATGAGATTTATTGGCGAATATTTAGCTAAAACCGATGCGAAGGGACGTGTGTTTTTCCCTGCTGCATTCAGGAAGGTGGTGGACACGAAGGGTGCGCCACAGAGCTTCGTGCTGCGTTCCGACCTTTTCCAAAAGTGTCTTGTGCTCTATCCTGAGTCGGTGTGGAACAGTAGGCTCGACGAGATGCAAGCTCGCATGAACCATTGGAACGGTGAACATCAGGACATGCTTCGCCGTTTTGTGGCAGGTGTCGAAATGCAGGAACTCGATAAGAGTGGCAGACTCCTCCTCACCAAACGAAAACTGCAGGCTGCTGGCATCACGGACGAGGTGCGTTTCGTCGGAATGGATGACCGCATCGAGATTTGGAATCCTACTCGATTCGACGAATACCTGAACGAAGGTGAAGACACGTTAGGAGCGGATTTGCAGAGATGTATGGCAGACGACCCTCAAAGCCCCCCTCCAGCTCCCATGAGGGGAAGAGATGAAAGTGAAGCGTGAAGTGTGAAGCGTGAAGCGATGCCATCCGGATGGCAAGCCATAGACTTGAAATTGAAATTTGAAACTTGAAACGGCGCTTTGCGCCTTGTAACTTGAAACCAGCACGAAGTGCCCTGAAACTTAAAACTTGAAGATGAGTTCGGCTTCCTATCATATACCTGTTTTGCTCCATGAAAGTGTGGATGGACTCAACATCCGTGAGGAGGGTGGGGTCTTTGTAGATGTCACCTTTGGCGGTGGAGGACATAGCCATGAGATTGTGAGCAGATTGGGAAAGGGTGGACATCTTTATGGCTTCGACCAAGACGAGGATGCATACGAGAATTTTCAGCTGAAATTGAAGGGCTATCATGCTGATGAGTTGAAGCGGGTGGAGGAGCATTTCACGTTTGTGAGAAGCAACTTCCGCTATCTGAAGAACTTCCTTCGTTACTACGGCGTGGAGCAGGTGGATGGCATCTTGGCTGACTTGGGCGTTTCTTCCCATCATTTCGACGATAGCGAACGCGGATTCTCGTTCCGTTTCAATGGGCAGTTGGACATGCGGATGAATCAGAGAGGTGGAAAGACGGCTGCCGACGTTGTCAACCAATATTCGGAAGAGCAGTTGGCGGATGTGTTCTACCTCTATGGCGAACTGAAAAACAGTAGGAAGATAGCCGCTGCCATTGTGAAGGCTCGTCAACAGAAAACGATTCGAACCATTGATGACTTCTTGGCAGTGACTCAGCCGTTCTTCAAGTTTGAACGCGAGAAGAAGGACATGGCGAAAGTGTTTCAGGCATTGCGCATCGAGGTGAATCAGGAAATGGAGGCTTTGAAGGAGATGCTGAAACAAGCTACGGAGGTGCTGAAGCCAGGTGGACGATTGGTGGTGATTACGTATCACTCGCTGGAGGACCGCATGGTGAAAAACCTGATGAAGACGGGAAATACCGAGGGCAAGGAGAACAAGGACTTCTATGGCAGGGTGGATTGCCCATTCCGATTGGTGAATAACAAGGTGGTTGTGCCGAGCGACGAAGAACAGGAACGAAACCCAAGAAGCAGAAGCGCAAAGCTTAGAATAGCGGAAAAAGTTAAATGAAGAATGAAGAATAAAGAATAATGAAACACAAATAAAGCACAAATTAAGAATATTATATTTGAGATAATATGTGGAAATTTGTTGACGAATAAATAAGAAAGAACTAGACACGAACAAAAAAAAGACGATAAGTTTTGAAAAAAGAGAATCAAGATACTAAGAAAGCAATGCTCCGAATCGTTGAAGATGAGGAGGCGACATCGGGTACTTCCAGCTTGAAGAAAAAGCAGGCTGAGGAGACGGATGCGTCGTCTGTGGCTCAAAGTGAGGAGCCAGAGGAGAGTGTTGTTGCAAAGGACGAAACGGAGGACACTGAAACTGCGACGGAAGCTGCTGACAACGAAGCCATCAAGCGATATGTGGAGGATGAGGAAGACGAGGATGAATTCGGCGAAATCTCGTTGAAGTCGATTTTGGGTGGCGACATTTTGCAGAGCAAGTTTTTTGTACGTCAGGTGATTTTCGTGCTGTTTGTGGTGGCATTGATGTTGGCTTATACGGCAAACCGTTACAATAGCCAGCAGGAAATCATCACGATAGACAGTCTGAAACTGAAACTGCAAGAGGAACGATACAACGTGCTGACGCAGTCGAGCGAATTGCTCAACCTGAGTAGGCAGTCGAACATAGAAGTGAAACTCAAAGAAAACGGGGATAGTGCGTTGGTGAATCCTACCACACCGCCGTTTGAGGTGAAGTGAGAGAGAAGAGCTTCGGCGAAACCGAAGCTTACTGAGAAACTAAAAAGAAAGGCTTCGGCAAAACTGAAGCTTACTGAAAAAAACAATGACGAATGAAGAATAAGGAACAAAATAAAGGAAAGAATGGTGGATCGGCTGGCAAGTCGGTCACTCGCACCATCAGTGCCAACAAGTTTCCGTTTGTGATTGTTCCTGTGGTATTGGTGTGCATAGGCATTCTCTATTCCATGCTCAAGACGATGACCGTGGATAGGGAACATTGGGTCCAGATTAGAAAGGACAATTTCGAGAAGGACAGCGTGGAACTGAAACCGAATCGTGGAAATATCCTCTCGGCTGAGGGAGAGTTGTTGTCGAGTAGTCTGCCTAACTATAAGGTACGCTTCGACTTCTTGGCTGGAATTCCCAACATGCCAAAGGACACGATGAACCGCAAGGACTACGACAAGGCTGTTGCTGTGCGGGATTCATTGATTCGCATGAAGGACTCTACGCTGGTTGCCAATTTGCCTGCCATCAGTGGCGGTTTGGCAAAAATCTGTCCTGCCCTCGATTCTGCAGGCTACTACAACCACATCAAGCTTGGCATGGAAAAGCATGCTCGCTATTTTGATGTGTGCCCAGGCTATATTCTGAATTACATCCAATACAATAAGTTGCGTGAGCTGCCTATCTTCAATATCCGCAGTAAATACAAGAGCGGACTCATCGTGGAGGAGCGCAACAACCGCAAAAAACCGTTTGGTTCCTTGGCTCGTCGTACCCTCGGCGAGATGTATGGAGCAAAGGACTCGGCGCGTTCGGGTTTGGAACTTGCCTATGACACTTTGTTGCGCGGCAAGAGCGGTTTGCTCCACCAGCGTCGCATTCGTTCGAAGAATGTGGATATTGTGGACCAAGAACCTGTGGATGGCTACGACTTGGTGAGTACCATCAACGTGAGTATGCAGGACATCTGCGAGACGGCGCTGAAGGAAAAACTCATCGAACTGAATGCTGAGTTTGGTGTGTGCATCTTGATGGAAACCCATACGGGCGACGTGAAAGCCATCGTGAATTTGGCAAGGGATTCAGTATCAGGCAATTACTACGAGGCACGAAACTATGCCTTGGCAGCCATGATGGAGCCTGGTTCTACCTTCAAAACCGCTTCGATTATGGTGGCACTCGACGATGGCGAAATCACCTTAGACGACAAGGTCGATACGGGTTGCGGCATTTATAACATGTATGGAGCGAGAATGCGCGATTCCAACTGGGCACGAGGCGGATGCGGTGTGCTCGACGTGACCCTCGCTGTGGTGCGTTCTTCCAATATCGGTGTGAGTCGATTGATTGATGAACACTATCATAATAAGCCAGAGAAATTCATTGCTGGATTGAAGCGAGTGGGCATTGGAACACCTCTGAATTTGCCGTTCTATGGTGCTGCCAATCCTCATATTCTGAGTCCTGACGAGAAGGAGACTTATTGGTCGAAGACTTCTCTGCCTTGGATGTCGATTGGTTACAACACTCAGATTCCTCCTATCTCCACCGTGACCTTCTATAATGCCATAGCCAATAACGGAAGGATGGTGCGCCCACGCTTCGTGAAGGGTATTTCGAGAAATGGAGAAATGGTGGCAGAGTTCCCTGTCGAAGTCATCAAGGAGCACATCTGCAAGGACAAGACACTGAAGGAGATTCAAGGCATCTTGAAGCAGGTGGTGAACAACAAACAATATGGTACTGGTAAGCGTGCGGGTAGCAAGCATTTCAGTGTGTCGGGAAAGACTGGTACTGCACAGGTGGCAGGCAAAGGTGGTTATCATAGCGGACGTACAGAGCACTTGGTGAGCTTCTGTGGCTATTATCCATCCGACGACCCTCAATATACTTGCATCGTTTCGATTCGCACAGCGGCACCAGGTGCTTCGGGTGGAGCCATGTCGGGTACGGTGTTCAAGACGATTGCCGAGCGCGTGTATTCAAAGAATGTGGTGACAGATATTTCCAGAGCCAGTGACTCCTTGTCGATTTTCGTTCCTAACGTGAAGGCAGGTGAGACACAATCCACTAAGCAGGTGCTGGCATCGCTGAAAGTGCCATTCAAGAAGGGTGCTGGCTGGGATGCAAACTATGGGAAATTCCATCATGATTCTGTGCGAGTGTCGATGGATGCCGTTCAGAATGTGGACACGATGATGCCTGACTTGTTGGGCATGGGTGCACGAGATGCCATCTTCGCCATCGAAAAGAGAGGCATGAGGGCACGCGTACATGGTTTCGGTAAGGTGAAGAAGCAAAGCTTGGCGGCTGGTAGTCAGGTGAAGAAGGGACAGATTGTGGTGCTGGAGATGGATTAAACCTCACCCCCGACCCCTCTCCGAGGGGAGAGGGGAGTAGATAGATGGATTTGCGTCTTCGTTGAAAAATACTTTTGAATTCATTTCAAGATAAATAAGGAAAACGATATGAAATTATCAGAACTGATTGAGAAGCTGAATCCCTTGGAAGTGAAAGGGGATTTGAACAAAGATATAACGGGTGTGAATATAGATTCGCGCCAAGTGAAGGAAGGACATTTGTTCATCGCTGTGAAAGGTACACAGGTGGATGGACATAAGTTCATTCCGAAGGCTGTGGAACAGGGTGCAGTGGCTGTGTTGTGCGAGGACATACCTGAGGATGCAGCTGAGGGTGTGACTTTCGTGAAGGTGGATAACACTGAGCACAATGTGGGACAAGTCGCTACCACGTTCTATGGCAATCCAACTGAGAAACTGAAGCTGGTGGGTGTGACGGGAACGAACGGAAAGACAACCATTGCCACTACGCTTTACAATCTGTTCCGTCGTCTCGGCTATAAGGTTGGTCTGCTTTCCACCGTGTGCAATTATGTTGATGGAGAGGCAATTCCTACAGAACATACCACTCCTGACCCTATCACGCTGAATCAGTTGCTGGCTCGCATGGTGGAGGCAGGATGCCAATATGTTTTCATGGAAGTAAGTTCTCACTCCATCGTTCAGAATCGTATTGGTGGACTGAAGTTCGTGGGAGGACTCTTTACCAATCTCACGCAGGACCACTTGGACTACCACAAGACTTTCGAGAACTACCGCGATGCGAAGAAGATGTTCTTCGACAACCTGCCTAAGGAAGCTTTTGCTATTACCAATATCGATGATAAGAATGGATTGGTGATGGTGCAGAACACCAAAGCAACGGTGAAGACCTACTCAGTGCAACAGATGGCAGACTTCAAGGCAAAGATTATCGAATGCCATTTCGAAGGTATGTACCTGAATATCAATGGACATGAAGTGGGTGTACAATTTGTGGGCAAGTTCAATGTGTCGAACCTTTTGGCAGTCTATGGAGCAGCCGTCATGTTGGGAGAGGACCCAATGGAGGTGCTCGTGGCAATGAGCGAGATGAAGCCTGTGAGTGGTCGTTTTGAAGCACTTCGTTCACCTGCTGGATACACAGCCATTGTGGATTACGCTCATACCGACGATGCACTGACGAACGTGCTGACTGCCATCCATTCCGTACTGGAAGGCAAGGGTAGGGTGATTACCGTTTGTGGTGCAGGTGGTAATCGCGACAAGACGAAACGTCCGAAGATGGCGAGAGCAGCCCTCAAACAGAGCGACATCCTTATCATCACCAGTGATAACCCTCGTTTTGAGGAACCACAGGACATTGTCAACGACATGTTGGCAGGACTGGAGGACGATGCCATGAAGGCACTGATTGCTCAGGAGAACAAGAAGGTGATTAGCATCGTTGATAGACGAGAAGCCATCAAAACCGCTTGCTTGTTGGCACAGAAGGGTGACGTGATTCTCATTGCGGGCAAAGGACACGAGAACTATCAGGACGTGAAAGGCGTAAAGCATCACTTCGACGACAAGGAAGAGGTGGCAAAGGCTTTTGAGGCCTAAAGTCAAAAGTCTAAGGTCAAAGGCTTGCAGTCTGTGTGGTAGCCTTAGACCTCAGACCTCAGACGTGAAACTTTATAACTTAAAACTTTAACACACAAACATACAATATATTTTTATCATGCTGTACCATTTATCAGAGTATTTGAAAGATTTGAACATCCCTGGAGTTGGAATGTGGTCTTACGTCTCATTCCGTTCCTTGATGGCAATGATGTTCTCGCTCATCATCTCGATGTGGATGGGTAAAGGCTTCATCACTTACATGAAGCGTAAAAGGCATTTGGAAAAAGCACGTGACGCTGAAATCGACCCATTTGGCGTGAAGAAGATTGGCGTGCCTTCGATGGGTGGTATTGTGATTATTACTGCCATCGTGATTCCAGCTTTGTTGTTGGGAAAACTGAACAATGTGTATGTCATTCTTTTGATTGCCACCACGTTGTGGTTCGGTCTGTTGGGTTTCCTCGACGACTTAATTAAGTTGAGGGGAAACAAGGACGGATTGAAACCAAGATGGAAACTTCTGGGTCAGTTCCTAATGGGTGCTACCATTGGTGTTACTCTTTGGCTGAGCCCCGACGCCGTTGTTCGTGAGAATGTGACGCGGGAAATCAACCAAGCAGAGGTGGTGTATCACAAGAGTGAAGCACGTAAATCGACGGTGACGACTGTTCCTTTCTGCAAGAACAACAACCTGGACTATTACGAAGCGTTCAGTTTCATTAAGAGTGGAAAGGCGAAGCGTGCTTGTGGATGGATTCTGTTTATCTTCGTGACCACTTTCGTAATTATGGCGGTGACGAACGGTTCGAATCTGAACGACGGTATGGACGGCATGTGCGCTGGCAATTCCGCCATTATTGGTACAGCTTTGGGCATACTTGCGTATGTGTCGGGACACATACAATTTGCCAGCTATTTGAACGTGATGTATATTCCCGGTTCGGAGGAGATTGTGGTGTTTATCTGCGCTTTCGTGGGTTCGCTGATTGGTTTCCTTTGGTACAATGCTTATCCAGCGAAGGTGTTCATGGGCGATACGGGAAGTTTGTCGATTGGTGGTATCATTGCTGTGACAGCAGTGATGATTCACAAGGAACTACTCATTCCGATTCTTTGTGGCATCTTCCTCGTGGAGAGTATTTCCGTGATTCTGCAAACCTCTTATGCGAAGTACGGAACTCGTCATGGCAAGAAACTGCGTGTGTTCAAACGTGCTCCATTCCACGACCACTACAGAGTGTTGCAGAGTGATTTGGACCCCAATACGAAGTATCTGATTAAGCGACCAACCACGGTGCTGCAAGAGAACATGATTACGATTCGTTTCTGGATTGTGACGATTCTCTTGGCTGCTGCAACAATCATCACTCTGAAGATTCGATAGAAATAAAACCAAACACAAAATAAAACACGACACTATTAGCATAAACACGACACGACAAAATAAGAAAGGAAAAAGTAAGATGAAACGAATTGTAGTATTAGGTGCTGCCGAGAGTGGTGCAGGAGCAGCAGTTTTGGCAAAGGTGAAAGGATTCGATGTTTTTGTTTCCGATATGTCTGCTATCAAGGATAAGTATAAGAAGCAACTTGATGAGCATGGCATTGTATGGGAAGAAGGCCATCACACGGAAGAACTGATTCTGAATGCAGACGAAGTGATTAAGAGTCCTGGCATTCCTGACTCAGCACCTATGATTGTGAAAATCAAGGAAAAGCAGATTCCGATTATCTCGGAAATTGAATTTGCTGGTCGATATACGAATGCCAAGATGATTTGTATTACGGGTTCGAATGGTAAGACGACCACCACCTCTCTCATCTATTACATTCTGAAAGAGGCAGGCTACAATGTGGGTTTGGCAGGAAATATTGGAAGAAGTTTGGCGCTTCAGGTGGCAGAAGAGCATTTCGATTACTATGTGATTGAATTGTCGAGCTTCCAGTTGGATAACATGTACGACTTCCGTGCTGACATTGCTGTGCTGATGAATATCACTCCCGACCACTTGGACCGTTACGACTTCAAGATGCAGAACTATGTCGATTCGAAGATGCGAATCACTCGTAACCAGACGGAAAACGATGCTTTCGTCTTTTGGAACGACGATCCAATCGTGAAGAAAGAACTGGCAAAGTACGACCTCAAGGCAAAGCTTTATCCTTTCTCTGAATTCCACGAGGATGATGCCATTGCTTACACCGAGGACAAGGAATACGTGATTGAAAAGCCAACGCCATTCAATATGGAGCAGGAGGAATTGGCACTTACAGGCAAGCACAACCTCTACAACTCTCTTGCAGCAGGTATCACTGCCGACATTGCAGGCGTTTCGAACGAAATGATTCGCAAGGGATTGAGCAGTTTTGCCGGTGTGGAGCATCGACTCGAAAAGGCGGGAAGAGTGCGTGGCGTTGATTTCGTGAACGATTCCAAGGCAACGAACGTGGATGCTTGTTGGTATGCCCTCGAAAGCATGAAGCAGCCAACCGTGCTGATTCTGGGAGGAAAGGACAAAGGCAATGATTATTCTCACATCTTCGACCTCGTGAAGGAAAAGTGCATCGGATTGGTTTTCCTCGGTGTGGATAACTCCAAGCTCCATGCTGCTTTCGATGGCTTTGGTATTCCGATTGCCGACGTGAAGAGTATGAAGGACTGTGTGGACGAATGTTACAAGATGGCTAAGCCAGGTTCGTGCGTCTTGCTGAGTCCTTGTTGTGCCAGCTTCGACCTCTTCAAGAACATGGAGGACCGAGGCGACCAGTTCAAGGAGTGTGTGAGGAACCTTTAAAAGAATGAGTAGTGAGGAGTGAGTAGTGAGGAGTTGTTCCATCCGGATGGCGTTCCTCACTCCTCACTTCTCATTCCTCACTTAATTAATAAACGTGACAAAATGGGTAAGAAAATCTCGGACTATCTCAAACTCAACATATTCAAAGGAGACATTGGTATATGGATGATCTATTTTCTCCTTTGTATGGTATCGCTTGTTGCCATTTATAGTGCATCGAGCAACTTGACTTTCAAAAGTGGAAACCACTGGGAGCCAGTGGTGAGTCAGGCTGGTTTTTTGTTGTTTGGCCTGCTCATCATCATTGCTATCAACAACGTTCCTTGCAAGTTCTTCAAGTTGATACCACTTTTTGGTATGCCTATTGCGATAGGTATGTTGGGTTATGTGCTATTGAAGCAGCAAGGAGTGAACGATGCAGCACGTTGGATTGACATATTTGGCGTGAAGTTCCAGCCATCGGAGTTTGCCAAATCCATGCTGATTTTGCAGATAGCCGTGGTGCTCTCGAAGGTGAACCAACGCAAGAGGAAACTCTCGGAATCGCGTGCTCGAAATGCCAGTGAGACGATTGACAAAAGTATGCGCAAGGCATTCTATGTGTGTTCGGCTTATGCTTGTTTGACGTGTGGACTCATCGCTCCTGAGAATTTCTCCACGGCAGGTATGCTTTTCCTCGTGATTGCCACGATGATGTATGTAGGCAATATTCCATTGAAGTATCTGGGCAAGGGTTTTGCTGTGATTGGTGCAATAGGTGGTTTTGCTCTATTTCTGATGTTCGCTACACCTGAGGAAACCCTGAAAAACTATCGTCGTGCGCTGACATGGAAGCACCGTATCGAATCGAAATTTGTGCATTCGGATTCAAACGATGAGAATGCAACTATCAACATGGAGGAGAAATGGCAGGAAAACACGGCGCACATCGCCATTGCCAATTCCAATGTGGTCGGCTTGGGCGTGGGCAACTCCATTGAGCGCGACTTCCTACCTCATGCAGAGTCCGACTTTATTTATTCCATCATCGTGGAAGAAACAGGCATATTTGGAGGGCTTCTGGTGCTGATGCTCTATGTGATGCTCTTGGTGAGAGTGTGGAGGATAGCACAGAAGTGTGACAAATATTTCCCCGCCTATCTGATCATTGGCTTGGGGTTGATGATGGTGGTGCAAGCGTTGGTGAACATGGCGGTTTCAGTGGGGCTATTCCCTGTGACAGGACAGACACTGCCGCTCATCAGTCATGGCGGTACTTCCATCATTATCACCAGTTTCAATATGGGCATGATTCTCAGTGTGAGTCGCTATGCACAAAGCGTAACGGAGAAGGCAAAGGCTTTGGAAATGGCTTCTGCCAACGAAACCCAGGAATTTGCCAGTTCGGAAGGTATGCAATAAAGAGTCGTCTCCATCCTCACCATTCCGAGGATGGAGATGATAGCTTCAACTATTCTTATGAGAGGACGGGATAAGACCTGATGCTGATGCTTCAGGAAGGGTTTCCGACATGATGGTCGGCATTCTTTTCCTTTTCGTTTTTTCATGGAGGAAAAGAGCCTCTTTTTGCAAGAATGTAAATGCTCTTCTTGTGCGATAACTATGGAGGAAAATGGGGCAAAAAGCTCTGTTTTTTTTCAAAAAATCCAAATTTATTTGTTTATGCTTAATTTCTTGCGAAAAAAAGATAAAAAGTCAGTATTTTTTTGTATTTTTGCAAATTAAGAAAGAACTGGAAACGATATGGAATTAAAAGAACCATTGAGAGTTATCGTGAGTGGCGGTGGAACTGGTGGACACATCTTCCCTGCCGTTTCCATTGCTAATGCCATCAAGGCTGAGTATCCCGATGCAGAAATCCTGTTTGTGGGTGCTGAAGGCCGTATGGAGATGCAGCGCGTGCCTGCTGCTGGCTACAAGATAATTGGTTTGCCTATTGCAGGTTTCGACCGCAAGAACTTGTTGAAAAATGTGGTTGTTCTCTATAAGATTGCCAAGAGTCAGTGGAAAGCTCGCAAGATCATCAAGGATTTCAAACCGCATGTGGTGGTGGGTGTAGGCGGTTATGCCAGTGGACCTACGCTGAAGACGGCTGGACAAATGGGTATTCCAACGCTGATTCAGGAGCAGAATTCCTATGCCGGTGTGACCAACAAACTGCTTGCCAAGTCTGCAAAGAAGATTTGTGTGGCATACGACGGTATGGAGCGATTCTTCCCAGCTGAGAAAATCATCAAGACAGGTAATCCTGTTCGCCAGAATTTGCTCGATGCCAAGGTGACAAAAGCTGATGCAACAGAGAGTTTCGGACTCGACCCAAAGAAACGCACCGTGTTGGTGATTGGTGGAAGTCTGGGAGCGAGAACTGTGAACGAAAGCATCTTGCAGCACATTGAGGACATCCGTGGGGCAAAAGACGTACAGTTCATTTGGCAGACTGGAAAATACTACAGTGAGGAAATCCACATGGCACTTGCCAAGGAAGACCCTGTTCAGAATATGAAGGTGACGGATTTCATTTCGAATATGGATAATGCATACGCTGCTGCCGACTTGGTGATTTCACGTGCTGGTGCCAGTTCTATTTCCGAACTCTGTCTGTTGAAGAAACCTTGTATTCTGGTGCCTTCGCCAAACGTGGCAGAGGACCATCAGACGAAGAATGCGCTTGCGCTCTCGACGAAAGGTGCTGCCATCTTTGTGAAGGATAGTGATGCAAGGAATGAGTTGATTCCGCTTGCGCTGAAGACCGTGGTTGATGATGCGCAGTTGGCTTCGCTCAGCGAGAATGTAGGTAAGTTGGCTTACCATGATTCTGCCAAAAAGATTGCGGATGAAGTGGTTAAGTTAGCAGTTGAGCAGATGGCATAGAAGCCCCCCTCAGACTCCCCCGAGGGGGAGGAGAAAGGAGTGAAGCGTGAAGTGTGAAGCGTGAAGCGATGCCATCCGGACGATAAGACCTTTGACTTCAACGCCCATTATAGACACAAAATAACAAGACAATAATAGATGCAGAATTTAGACAATATACGTTCAGTTTACTTTGTTGGTGCAGGTGGCATCGGCATGAGTGCGCTTCTCCGCTATTTCCTTGGTAAGGGATATAACGTGGGAGGTTACGACAAAACTCCAAGTGAACTGACTGAGCGCCTCATTGAGGAAGGTGCTTTGATTCATTATGAGGAAAATGTAGAGTTGATTCAGGATTGTTTCAAGGATAAGGATTCCACCTTGGTGGTCTATACACCAGCCATTCCTTCCGAACATAAGGAACTGGTCTTTTTCCGTGAGAACGGTTTCGAGATTGAGAAGCGTGCGCAGGTATTGGGCTTTTTGACGAATAAGCACAAGGGACTTTGCGTGGCAGGAACTCATGGCAAGACAACCACTTCGACGATGGTTGCACACATCTTGCATCAATCTCACGTGGATTGCAATGCTTTCCTCGGTGGCATTTCCAAGAACTACGGAACCAATTATATCCTCTCTGATACGAGCGACTATGTGGTGATTGAAGCCGACGAGTTCGACCGTTCTTTCCATTGGCTCCGTCCTTGGGCAACGGTGATTACGGCAACAGACCCTGACCACCTCGACATCTATGGCACGAAAGAAGCTTATTTAGAGAGCTTCCGCAAATACACTACACTCATTCAGACTGGTGGTGCATTGATTATCCACAAGGACCTCGAGATGAAGGCAGACGTGCAGCAGGGAGTGACGGTGTACGAATATTCACGTACCGAAGGTGATTTCCATGCTGAGAACATTCGCATTGGCAATGGTGAGATATTTTTCGATTTCGTTTCTCCAAAAGGTGTAGTGAAGGATGTGCAGCTTGGTGTGCCAGTGAGTATCAATATTGAAAACGGCGTGGCTGCCATGGCATTGGCACAATTGGCAGGAGCTACCGATGAAGAACTTCGTGAAGGTATGCGTAGTTTCCGTGGTGTGGACCGTCGTTTCGACTTCAAGTTGAAGACTGATAACATCGTGTTCTTGAGCGATTATGGTCATCATCCAAAGGAAATAGAGCAGAGTGTGAAGTCTATCCGTGAACTCTATGCCGACAAGAAGATAGCAGCGATTTTCCAACCACATCTCTATACCCGTACTCGTGACTTCTATCAGGACTTCGCTAATGCACTCTCGCTGCTCGATGAAGTGTTCCTCTGCGACATCTATCCTGCACGCGAAGAACCGATTCCGGGAGTGACGAGCCAACTCATTTACGACCGTCTTCGTCCAGGTATTGAGAAGTATCTCATCCATAAGGAACAGATTCTTGATGTGGTGAAGAAAGGCGGATTTGATGTGCTGATCTCTTTGGGTGCTGGCGACATCGAAAATTTTGTGCCCGAAATTACCCGTATTCTCAAAGAGAAAGCATAGAATTGCATTGGCGTTGCTTGGGCTACGCCAAGCTGAAGTTTCAAGTTGGCTACGCCAACGTTCCAGGTTTCAAGTTGGCTCTGCCAACGTTTCAGGCCTTGAAACTTTTGAAACGGCACATTGTGCCTTGAAACCTGAAACTTGAAACTGGCACGAAGTGCCTTTGAAACTTTTAAAAAATAATAGTTCAGTGAAAGCCAAACAGATATTCAAGATTATTCTTTTTGTGGTGCTCTTCTTGGGTGTCGTCGCCTATATCACGTATGCGATGCTCGATCTTTCAGGAGGAGACCCAAAGGAAATATGTACAGAACTTTCACTTGTGGTGGAGGAGAATCCACACGCCGATTTCATTGATGCAAAACAGGTGGAGAAGATGCTTCAGGATGCCAATGTCTATCCAAAAGGAAAATTGATGAAGGATATTGATACTCGGCAGATTGAACAAATGCTGAAGGCGGACAACTTCATCGAAAGCGTGGAGTGCTTCAAGACGAATAACGGCATGGAAGTGGGGAAGGGAAAGGTTTGTGTGCGTGTCAAGCAGCGCACTCCTGTTGTTTATGTGTTGCCCGACAACGCTGCTGGCTATTATGTGGATGCTGAAGGCACCGTGATTCCCAATACTGTTTATGCCAAGAATATCGTGACGGCAACAGGAACTATTGCACAGGAATTTGCCCGTGAGCAATTGGCTCCTTTCGGTGCCTTCATTCAGAGCGATAGTTTTTGGGACAACCAAATTGAGCAGATTTATGTGTCGCTCAATTCGAAGCGTGAGCCAGTGGTGACACTTGTGCCAAGGGTTGGCGACCAAACCATCTACATGGGCTCGCTTGAAAAGTACGAGAAGAAGTTGCGTAGGATGCGCATCTTCTACGAAAAGGCTCTTGTGAAGGTGGGCTGGAACAAATACTCACGTTTTAACTTGGAATACGATAACCAAGTGGTTTGTACCAAGCGTGAGAAAAGACAATAGGGAGTCGTTTTTCGAACATTGAAACAAAATATTGAGACAACAGATTTTATTGAAACAAAATAAAACTACAATATATGGCAGACAAAGATTCAATCATCGTAGCAATTGAACTCGGTACTTCGCGTATTTCAGGTATTGCTGGTAAAAGGAAGGATGGATCTATGCAGATTCTTGCATACGCTGAGGAGAAAACCACTTCCTGTGTGAAACGAGGTATTGTTCATAACATTGACAAAACTACACAGAGCATTAAGAGCATCATTAGTAAGCTTCAGGCTTCATTGAAGTTGAACATCAATCAAGTCTATGTGGGTATCGGTGGACAGTCGGTGCGCTCAGTGAAGAGCAAGGTGCGTCGCAATATGATGACGCAAACCTACATCAATGCAGACCACATCGATGCAATGAACGATGAGAGCTATAACGTGACAGTTCCCGATTGTGAATTGTTAGGAAACTTCGCTCAGGGTTTCGTCGTTGATTCCAATGTGGTCGATGACCCTGTGGGTGTGATGGGTACCAACATCGAAGGCGAATACCTGAATGTGATAGCTCGTCGTAAACTGAGAGGTAATATCGAGAATTGTTTCAACAATACAGACGTACGTATTGCCGAAACCAAACTTTCCGCTTATGAATTGGCAAAGAACGTGCTGACCGACCAGGAGAAGCGTGCGGGCAGTGTGTTGGTGGATTTGGGTGCAGGTACAACAACCGTAGTGGTGTATAAGAACAACATCGTTCGCCACCTTGTCACTCTTCCAATCGGCTCTGCCAATATCACTCAGGACCTGATGAACCTCGAAATTGATGAGGCTGAGGCAGAAGAGGTAAAGCAGAAGTACGGCAATGCTTACATCGAGGATTCCGAGAGTTCGGATGATTACCTTTCCCAAACCTATACCACTTCTTACGACCGCAAGGTGAAGATTTCAGAGATTCAGCACATCATCGAGGCTCGTCTCACTGAAATTATTGCCAACGTGAAGAACCAAATCAGCAACACTCCATACGCAAATCAGTTGCTGGGTGGTATCGTGCTAACGGGCGGTGGTGCCAATATGAAGAACATCGAGAAGGCTTTTGCCAACCTCAATCTCAATATCGACAAGGTGCGCATTGCTCGCAGCTTGAACCAACCTGTTATCAAGAATAGTGATGTGAAGAACCTTTCCACCGATAATGGCATGGGTAATTCCATCATTTCCCTTCTCATTTCGGGCGATGCTAACTGTGTGGGTGACGAGAAATACGACCCTAATGGCAACATGTTCGACAACGACAAGAAGGAAAAGGATATTGCTGAGCGTCGTGCCAAGGAAGAACAGGAAACTAAACTCGAGAATGAAGCTCTCCAAAAGTTGGAAGAGTTCAAGAACCGTGTTCGTCAGGGTATAGAGGATGTCAATCGCAAGCAGCAGGATGTGGCTGAGAATGGCAAGGACAAGAAGTTGCGTCAGCGCGCTTCCGACTTGGCACTCGATTGCGAATCGCTCTTCTCTGAGGAATATGAGCATTGCATCGAAATCCTTTCCGCTAAGGACAAGAATAAGCAAATCATCAAGGAGGCAGCAGAACTTCGTGATAAGATGGATGCTGCTATCTCTGCTCTTCGTCACACGATTAAGGAACAGGAAGAAGCCAACAGTTTCCTCAATCGTTTGAAGAACGCTATCAACGACATGGTGAACGACTAACCGATTTCCATTGGATTACACAAAGATTATTCACAAGAACGTAAAAAGAAAGGACACAATATGCCAGAACAGAATGACAACTTTGCTCCGTTTAATTTTCCAACGGCAAACAAAAGCATAATCAAGGTTATCGGTGTAGGTGGTGGCGGTGGAAACGCCGTGAACCACATGTTCAACGAAGGAATCCACGACGTATCATTTGTCGTTTGCAATACAGATAGTAAGGCACTGGGCGACTCTCCAGTACCACTCAAACTCCAGTTGGGTAAAGAAGGACTGGGTGCAGGAAACCGTCCTGAGGCTGCCAAGAAAGCAACCGAGGAATCGCTCGACGAGGTTCGTACCATGCTTGACGATGGAACCAAAATGGCTTTCATCACCGCAGGTATGGGTGGAGGAACCGGAACTGGTGCTGCTCCACTCATTGCAAAGACGGCTAAGGACTTGGATATTCTCACGGTGGGTATCGTCACGATTCCATTCCGTTGGGAAGGAAACCGAAAGATTGACCAAGCCCTCGATGGTGTGGAAGAAATCAGTAAGAACGTCGATGCACTGTTGGTTGTGAACAACGAACGTCTGCGTGAGATTTACCAGGACCAGACTGTGACCGAAGCATTCGCACGCGCCGACGATACCCTTTGTAATGCAGCAAAGAGTATCAGTGAGATTATCACGATGCATGGTGTGATCAACCTCGACTTCCAAGATGTAAAGACCGTCTTGAAGGATGGTGGTGTGGCAATCATGAGTACAGGTTATGGTGCAGGCGAAGGTCGTGTCACCAAGGCTATTCAGGATGCACTCCATTCTCCGCTCCTCAACGACAATGACATCTATCACTCTAAGAAGGTGCTGATTCATATCATCGAACCTGGTCCAGAAGGTTCTGCTCCGCTCATGATGGAGGAAATGAACGAAATCAATGAGTTCATGGACCGTATGCAAATCGACATCGTGGAGACCAAGTGGGGTCTTTCTCGTGACCCAGAATTGCAGGACAAGGTGAAGGTGACGATTCTTGCTTCAGGCTTTGGTGTGAAGGATATCAATTCTGCCGAGATGGACAATCGTTTGGCAGAGCGTGATGAAGAAGCTCGCCGTCGTGAGGCGGAAGAAGCTGAGCGTGCTGCAGAGCGTCGCTCACGTCGTGAAGGCATCTATGGCTCCAGCAGTAAGAACGGTTATGTGCATCGTCCTGTTTATAGCTATATCTTCCGAGATGAAGACCTCGACAACGACGATGTAATCAGTAGTGTGGAATCGTCTCCTACCTACAAGCGCTACAAGAACACCCTTCGTATGCTCTCGCAGCGTTCTGAATCCAAGGAGCAGGCTCCTGTAGCTGGCGATACCATCACTTTTGGTGATGAAGGATAGTTAAATGATGAATGAAGAATGAAGAACGAAGAATGAGTTTTACTTACTTCGCTTCATTCTTCACTCTTTACTTTTCACTTTTCACTCTTCTTTCTCATTCTCAAAACATTCAATTTCAAACAATATGGCACTTTTTGAAAAAGTTAGTAGCGATATTATTGCTGCGATGAAGGCAAAGGACGCTGTTCGTCGCGATACCCTTCGTAATGTGAAGAAGTATTTCTTAGAGGCAAAGACTGCTCCAGGAGCAAATGATGAATTGACGGATGACGCTGCTCTGAAGATTCTCCAAAAATTGGCAAAACAGGGTCGTGAGTCTGCTGAAATCTATCTTGGACAAGGACGCGCAGACCTTGCTGAAGAGGAAATGGCACAGGTGCGTGTCATCGAGGAATATCTTCCAAAGCAACTCTCAGAAGAAGAACTTGAGACAAAGCTGAAGGAAATCATCGCCGAAGTGGGTGCTTCTGGTCCTCAGGACATGGGTAAGGTGATGGGTGTTTCTACCAAGAAACTTGCTGGACTTGCTGAAGGTCGCGCCATCTCAGCTTGTGTGAAGAAGCTTCTAACGCAGGGATAGTATATTCTTTTAGGGATTCCTTGTCTTCATCGAACATCTTGGAATCTTTTTTCAAATACAAATTTAAAAGGGAATCAGAATAGCTCTGGTTCCCTTTCTTTTCTCACTTTTTTTGTTTGAGACATTGTCGGTATTCTGAAAATCACTTCCGTCCAACCGACTGATAATAAATTAGAATATGTAAGAATTGAATGATTCTAATTCAGATGCATAAGGCTTTGTTCTATATGGCTGTAAATGACACGTAGATGCCTTGTAAGGCTTATGCGTCGATGTTTGCGTAAGTTGCATTACGCTCAATGAATTCGCGGCGTGGAGCCACGTCTTCGCCCATCAGCATGGAGAAAGTATAGTCTGCTTCAGCAGCGTCATCGATGGTTACTTGAGTGAGCAGACGTGTTTCAGGATTCATGGTGGTGTCCCAAAGCTGCTCTGGATTCATTTCACCAAGACCTTTGTATCGCTGAATGTGAACACCTGCACCCGTCTCGGTTCCGTCACCGTATTTGTCAAGGAAACGCTGCTTTGCCACATCGTCGTAGCAATACTCACTCACCTTACCCTTCGTACACTTGTAGAGAGGTGGGTTGGCAATGTAGAGACGACCGTCGCGAATCAGCTGAGGCATGAAGCGGAAGAAGAGAGTCATGATGAGGGTGGCAATGTGCGCACCATCCACATCGGCATCCGCCATGATGATGGTCTTGTAGTAGCGAAGCTTCTCGTAGTTAGCCTCCTTCGTGTCTTCTGGGTTGAGACCGAAACGAACGCCGAGAGCCTGGATGATATTGTTCACCTCTTCGTGTTCGAATGCTTTGTGCCACATCACGCGCTCCACGTTGAAAATCTTACCACGGATAGGAAGGATTGCCTGGAAGTGACGGTCACGTCCTTGCTTTGCAGAACCACCTGCGGAATCTCCCTCCACGATGAACATCTCGCAGTTAGCTGGATCGCGGTCGGAGCAGTCAGCCAATTTTCCTGGCAGTCCACCACCCGTCATTGGGTTCTTGCGCTGAACACTTTCACGAGCCTTGCGAGCTGCTACACGAGCCGTGGCAGCCAAAACCACCTTGTCAACGATGAGTTTTGCCTCCTTTGGATGCTCTTCCAAATAGTTGGTCAGTGCCTCGTAAACAGCTGAACCCACAGAGCCAGCCACTTCGCTGTTACCGAGCTTCGTCTTGGTCTGACCTTCGAACTGAGGCTCAGCTACCTTCACGGAGATGACAGCGGTAAGACCTTCGCGGAAGTCCTCGCCCGAAATCTCAATGTGCTGCTTTTCCAGTTTCTCTGTCACACCGTTATCATCGGCATACTTCTTCAGTACGCGTGTGAGTGCCGTGCGGAAACCAGTGAGGTGGGTACCACCTTCTATGGTATTGATATTGTTGACGTAGGAGTGTAGGTTTTCAGAGTACGAAGTGTTATACATGATAGCCACTTCAATTGGCGTGTTGTTACGCTCAGTGTTGAGGTAAATCACATCGTCGAAAAGATGGGTGCGGGTGGAATCCAAATAGCGCACGAAATCGCGCAAACCGCCCTGAGAGTAGAACACCTTCTTGCGGATGCCTTCGATGCCCTGTTCAGCATTCACGTCGAGACGCTTGTCAGTCAACGTGATGGTGATGCCTGCGTTCAAGAAAGCAAGCTCGCGCATACGGTTGGCAAGGATGTCATATTTGTAAGTAGTAGTGATGAAAATAGACTTGTCGGGCCAGAATTGCTGACGAGTACCGCGCAAATCCGTTTCGCCCACCACTTTCACGTCGTACTGAGGCTTACCGCAAGCGTATTCCTGCTGATAGATTTTGCCATCGCGGAACACCTGCGAAATCATTTTGCTACTCAAACCGTTCACGCAACTCACACCCACACCGTGCAGACCGCCGGAGACCTTGTAGGAGCCTTTGTCGAACTTACCACCTGCGTGCAGCACAGTCATAACGACTTCGAGTGCTGAGCGGTGCTCTTTTTCATGCATATCTACAGGAATACCACGACCGTTATCCTGAACTGTGATGGAATTGTCTTCGTTGATGGTCACTTCGATGTGCGTACAGAAGCCAGCCAATGCCTCGTCGATAGAGTTATCGACAACCTCGTACACGAGGTGATGAAGTCCTTTCTCACTGATGTCACCTATATACATGGCAGGGCGCTTGCGCACTGCCTCCAAGCCCTCCAGGACTTGTATGTTACTCGCTGAATAATTCTGTTCTGCGAGGATGTTTTCGTCTTCCATTAAACCTTGTTTTAAATCGATACAAAGTTACGAAAAAATCCCCGAAAAACGAAACTTTTCAAGGGCGAATTTCGACTGTTTTTCCCCTTTAAGTTTTTTTAAATTTTCAAGTCAAAAAGCTAACTATTCAGCGAATCGGAAAAGGTTCTGCCTGACAGGGCACTCCTTGATATTATTCGCTGAACAGTTACGAAAAAGATCAAACTGATAAAGATTTTTCTTTCTTTTTGTTTGCTTTCACAAAAAAGGTATATTTGCAAAAATAATAAGAAAAAACTATGGCAACAATCGTTTTACAAGTTCCAGACGAGAACCTTGTAGCTAAAGTTAAACTGGCATGCAAGATGTTAGTAGGCGTGACTTCGGTAAAGGTGCAGAAAAATAATACTCCAAAAGAACTTGACGTAACCAAGACAACTGGCTTCAAGAATGCTTTAGAGGACGTGAAACACGGAAGGGTAACCAAGTATGATTCTTTGGAAGACTTTTACAAGGAAATGGGACTAATCTTTTTATGAAGGTCGTTTAGACGATTGCTTACTTTTTCTTGCAATTCTTCTGGTAATTCTACAATGTGCGAATACATAATTGTCCTTTTTTTACATCACAAATGCCTTTGTGAACAGAAGCTAAGTTCACCACACCAGGCATTTTGTGTGCAAATTTAATCAATAATTACCAAGAATATGATGAATGATGAAATAAAGATTGTAATTCAACTTTCGTTAGTTGAAAGTAGTCGAAGACGTTAAAAATTGACAAACTCAGTGATTGTGGGGAATAATTTTATAACGTAAAGTTTGGTGGAAGAGGGGAAAAAACTATTTTTGCGGAAAATACATGTTCCTATATATGTTTAGCATTTTAAGAAATAACAGAATGTTCGAATTAAGGGGTAATCGTTCTTTCTTAAGAACGGATTATGAAATACAATCTATTGATAAGGATGAGGCAGATCATGCATTTAAGCTATATAAAAAACAATACCTTGACACTCTTCTCAAATCGAATGGTTTTCTTAAATATAAAACAAATGCATACGTCAGACGCAATCAAGTAGATGTGTTAGAGTTTATTGACTTGCAGAAAGAAAAGAGCGGATCAAGAACTTTCACTGTTAATTATGGTCTGACTGTACTTTATATCCCACATGGATTCATTAACTGGGATATAAACGAAAGAATAGGAATTCTAATCTGTAATAAAGATATTTGGTGGGATTTTGCTAACGATACTATAGCAAAAGTTAGCTTTGAGAATGTGGCAAAAGCTATTGAAGAGTTTGTCATACCATGGTTTGATGCTCGTTCAAATGATGATTCCATTAAGAAAATGCTCTTAGATGATAGAGAAGAATATGGATGGAGTAGATATAAACAAGCATGGCTTGAGGCGATAGATCATCGCTGCAATCTTTCTGAAACGATTGAAGAAAACATCAAATTATTCAGATTACCCAAAAGCCTTTCATGATTTCGATAGATCCCAATTTTATGAAACAGATACTTGCTATAGTCCTATTGTTTTTATCAAATGTCATATCCGTAAAAGGGCAATGTGACATGCTGATTGATTGTTCTGTCGAGATTCCATCAACTTCCCAAGTGGCATTGAAAATGCTTTTCCCTGATGGGAAGAGTGCCATAGTGTTTGATGACACCGTCAAACAGATGCAAAAGGAATTTCGTTTGGAGCAACTTGGCGAATATCGGATGGCGATATTTTTTACCAATTCCATATCGGGCAGGGATTCATTAGAGAGAACTTTCACACTGACAGGTGAAGAATACAAGGTGGAAACAATCGCTCATTTTTGGAGACAGAAAAAAGACTTGTCTGATTGGAAATGCAAAGACTCCATCAACTCTGGTAGATTTACCATTACCAATTATTCTTATCCTTCTCCGTTGGTTAAGATGAAGTTCTTGCGTAACAATATGGATAAGATTGGCGAGATTCCTGGCCCACAGTTTCTTGTCAAGAATGAAAGTGCGGACACGCTTTATGGGGAATGGCTTCCAGGCTTTTTATGGGGTTCACTTTCCAGATGGGTTGAAGGAAAATATGTGGGAAATCTCGTCGGTCAGATTTGTACAGACTGGGACTACGAACCACCACTTTATCCTGACTCCGTTAAAATGGCATGGGTGGCGAGTGACGGGAAGAGAGTCCCTCCTGGCAAGTACCGATTCAATTTGTATTATTCCACAGAGAATAACATAAAAGGCGCAGCAACGAAAATTTTTGAATCCGATACTTTCAGATGGTGGAGTTCCGTACAAAACTGGCACCTATTGACATGTGAGTTTGAAACAAAGGAGCTCTTCAATCCCCTTTCACAATAGTATATCTGAATTTATCAGCAAAACTGATAAACATAATTCTATAGATGCTTTACCTTTGCAGCGATATTCAAAATAACAAAAAGTATCAGTATGAAAACTATTTATGAATGTTCGCAAAGTAAAACCGTGAAGTACTACATGAAACTGATTGCTTTGCTTGCCGATGAATGTGCAGAATGGTTGAAGACATTGCAGTAATGGCATAAAGCATTGAAATCTCTACATTCCCATTTATGAGCGAGCTGAGAAAAGAGGGAAAACTGTTTCCGCTATGCCGAGGCGAAACTATCAAAGCCAAAGACACCTTTGAATGTACTGAATCATTCCTTCGCTTTTACTTAATCTTTAGTTCGGCGCAAGCCAACCTTTAGCTCGACGATAGTCAATCATTTCTTTGATTGTAGTGGCATTTTCCTTTGCTTTTACTGAAAAACCGAGCCCTCAACGAAATTATAGCGAACCTTCGCCATCGCCACGCCGAAGGCTCGCCAAGTCGATGACGAACCTTCGGCAACTAGTTGGATTCAAAGAATCGGTTCAGTCAATCCACACATGAGGTTGGCTTACGCCGAGCTGAAGGTTCTGAAAATCCCAGAAAGCCGTCCCTCCAACTCCCCCAAAGGGGAGGGGATACCATCCGGATGGAAAAAAGCTAACGCCCATGCTGATGCCCCTATTTCACCATTTCATCTTGTTGCACCAACTGGCGTAAAGATTTGCTTTCTGTATATTTTTTCATAACTTTGCAAAAAAAAATAAACAAACAGATAAATCGGAAATTGTATGGATTTAATTGAAGATGAGATAAGAAAACAAATAAGTGCTATAGGTCGATTATGGCGCTTTTCTGAGCATAATCCCAAAATTTCATCGGATATAGTTGATGCTTGGGATAGACTTATTGATGATTGGATTGAAGATAAAACAATGCCATTAATAGTCCGTAGAAGCAAAGAACTACGTGGTCATATATATCATCACTCAAGTGGCAGGGAGATTGTTGTGTCTGATAATACTATTGCAATTTGGGTCTCTAACAAAGTTTTAAGTGGAGAAATAGAGACTTTGTCTCATATTAAAGAATTGTTAGAGCTTGATGAAATCCCTATTACTTTCGCCTTTAAAAAAGATGAGGTTATAGGAGCGAGATATACCAAAACTCTTGGTAAATATGCATTGAAAGATTGGAAGGTTTGTCATATTGATCCAATTGGACTAAACACAAAAACTAATATCGTGGATATTCCAATAAAGGTTTTAGAAGAACATTTTCGAAAATACGCTAGCCCTAAAAACATTTTCCTTTTGCCTCAAGCAATTGGAGGCTTAGGAGAAATTCCAGAATTCATCAATGAACAAAGGTAAATTCCTATTCATCGATGCTGACAAATAGATATTTCTTTACAGGAAAAACTCGAAGGGCTGATGTGACTACAGGCTGAGATGGAATGAAATGTAACCTCTGATAACGCACATGAACTAACAAGAGAAAGGATGACAGAGAAAGACTGATTACAAAATGAATCAAATCAAAGACTATAAAAAAACAAAACTTGCTTGCTATCTTGGTTTTGTAACGCAAGCTATCGTGGCGAATTTCACTCCGCTGCTATTCATTGCTTTTCATCGTGAGTATGGAATCCCCATAGCAAGTCTGGCTTTGATTCCTGCTGTTTTCTATGTCGTGCAGTTGGTCACGGACTTCCTCTGTGCCAAGTTCAAGAACATTGACTATCGCAGGAGCATCATCGTCTCGGAGGTAACTGCGGCATTGGGACTTGCAGGATTGGCGTTTGTGCCAGCGCTCTTCAGCAATCCGTTGGTGGGGATTCTCATCTGCGTGTGCGTATATGCCGTGGGGAGTGGTCTTATTGAGGTTCTTTGCAGCCCAATTATCGAAGCTTGCCCTTTCCCTAACAAGGAGAGTATGATGAGCCTGCTACATTCATTTTACTGCTGGGGAGCAGTAGGGGTGATTGTGGGTTCCACGCTCTTCTTTACGCTCTTCGGACTGGACAACTGGCGAATTCTGGCTTGCCTTTGGGCATTGATTCCACTCTATAACATCATCAATTTTGCTACTTGTCCCATTGAACCCATTGTCGAGGATTCTGAGGGCATGAGCATGAGTCAGCTGCTTGGGAAACGGATGTTCTGGATTTTCCTACTTTTGATGGTGGCTGCAGGAGCCTCCGAGAGTTCTATGGCACAGTGGACATCTGCCTTTGCGGAAGCATCTTTAGGCGTTGACAAGGCTATCGGTGACTTGGCGGGACCATGCGGCTTTGCTTTCTGCATGGGACTTGGGCGACTTTGGTATGGGAAGAAAGGTCAGAAGCTCGACCTCTCAGCCTATATGAAAGCTGCTGGTGTTCTGTGCTTTGCTGCCTATCTGACGGCATCCTTGTCGTCTGTTCCAATCATCAGCTTTGCGGGCTGCATGATGAGCGGCTTGGCTGTAGGTATCATGTGGCCTGGCTCCATCAGCCTCACTTCGGCACGAATGCCTACTGGCGGCACTGCCCTTTTTGCACTGCTCGCACTGGCTGGAGATGTGGGTGGAACGCTGGGACCATCGCTTGTGGGACTTTGTACCAAATCCAGCGAGAATGACATCCAGAACGGTCTGCTTGCAGCATCAGTCTTTCCAGTTCTTTTAGTGATATGCCTTCTCTGCCTTCGTAGTGGAAAAGTAAAGAAAGAGACTGCTCAGTAAGAACAAAAAAAGCCGTGTTTCGATTGAAACACGGCCAAGTCCTTAAGCTATGACTTATGATTCTATTCCTTGCGGAATAATTACATCTTGTTGATGAGCTTAGCAGCACCCGACTTGAGGTTAGCAGCCTTCTTCCAGTGGATAATGTTCTGCTTAGCAAGCTTGTCGAGCATCTTCTGAAGTTTTGGGAACATAGCAGTTGCTTCTGCCTTGTCCTTGGTGTTGCGAAGATCGCGGAGCGCATTACGCATAGTCTTAGCGTAGTAGTGATTGTGAAGCTTGCGAGTCTTGTTCTGACGAATGCGCTTGATGGTTGATTTGTGATTTGCCATTTTCTTTGTTTATTTTTTTGATTGTATTAAAATAAAAAAAGGAAGTACGATGTGGTATGGCTTTGTGGACCTCGCACCCATCTTCCTGTTCATTTGGTAGCCTATAGCAGAGTCGAACTGCTCTTTAGAGAATGAAAATCTCTCGTCCTAACCGATAGACGAATAGGCCAGCCTGAGGCATATTTGCCAGCATTCCTCAGCCACTTGGGCGGAAATGCGGTTGCAAAGGTAAGGACTTTTTCGATACTGACAAAATATTTTTCAAAAAAAATGACTCTCAAACATCATTTTCTCTCTTGAGATGGCTTTTTGTTGGAGTTCTTATGGGAATTTGCAACGTTTTCACTAACTTTGCAGATGGCTTAAAGAGCGTGTTCCTTTTCATTAAATGCGTTTTCGTGGCATAGTACTTCGGACGGTGAAATATCAGGATTCGAGTTTAATTGTTGATTTTTTCACGGCTTCTCACGGGCGGCTTTCGTTCGTGACGCATGTGTCGCATTCGTCGCGGAAGTCATCGCTGGGCGCATCGTTCTGGCGTCCACTTAACTTGTTGGAGTTCGAATCCGAACTGCCCGTCCAGAATGCTCGCCGTTTGCCCCGCCCGAAGGATGTGCGTGTGTATGAGAACTATGTTGACATTCCCTACAATCCTTTGAAATCCACGTTGGCGCTGTTCCTCTCCGAATTCCTTTCGCATGTGCTTCGTGACACGCAGAGCGATACACCCTTATATAATTATATAGAGTATTCGCTTCGCTGGTTGGATGCGGCTACGGAGCATTACAGCAACTTCCATCTGGTCTTTCTGATGCAGCTCACGCAGTTTGTCGGCATCTATCCCAATCTCAGCGATTACGCGCCACGTCGTTTCTTCGACCTTGTGCAAGGCACCTATTGCTATGGGCAGCCTCCTCATTCTTCTTTTTTGTCTCCCGAGGAGGCGCAGTTGCTCCCAACTCTTTTCCATATGAACTACTCGAATATGCATCTGTTCCGTTTCAATCGCCAACAGCGGTGGCGATGCCTTGAAGTCATCAACAACTACTATTGCGTGCATTTTCCGCAGTTCCCGCAGTTGCGCTCCCTTTCTGTCCTTCGAGAAGTGTTCGATTAAGGCTAATTGTTTGTAATTGCGTCCGATTTTTCCTCAAAAAGTCAAAAAACTCATAAGTTTTCATGTAAAATCAAAAGAAAGTGCTAATTTTGCAGACAAATTGCAAAAATGTGCATTCATGGAAACTGAAGGTCAAGAATTTAAGATTGATGTCGATGCCATTGTGCGCGACAAAGCGGGGACGAAAGCTAAGTACATCCCAGGCTTCATCATTTCATGGCTGAAGAAAGTATTGCATCAGGACGAGGTCAACCGTTTCATTACGGGACGTGCCGCAGGAAAGTATGGCATTGATTTCCTCGATGAATGTGTGGATTACTTGGAGATGGACATCACCGTGAATGGATTGGACTCCCTTCCCACCAACGAAGGCGGACGCTATTTCACCATCGTGAGCAACCACCCACTTGGAGGTGAGGACGGTGTGGCATTGGGCAAACTCGTTTGTCACAAGTGGGACAGCAAGATGGTCTATTTGGTGAACGACATCCTCATGAACCTCAAAGGACTCGCACCTCTTTGCATCCCTATCAACAAGACTGGTTCGCAAAGTCGCAACTTCCCAAAGATGGTGGAGGCAGCTTTCCAGAGCGAGAAGAACGTGGTGATGTTCCCTGCAGGACTCTGTTCTCGCAAGCAGGACGACGGCACGATTCGCGACCTCCCTTGGAAAAAGACCTTCATCACGAAGAGCATCCAGTATCAGCGCGACGTGATTCCTGTTCATTTCAGTGGACACAATTCCGACCGCTTCTACAACATCGCACGTCTTTGCAAGAAGTTCAATCTCAAGTTCAATTTCGCCATGCTCTATCTCGTCGATGAGATGTACAAGAATGTGGGCAAGAAGTTCACCGTCAGCTTTGGCGAACCAATCCCTTGGCAAACCTTCACCGACAAGTCGAAGAGCCATGCGGAATGGGCACAGTGGGTGCAGAACAAGGTGTATGAACTCTAATTCAGAAAACAATTAGCAATCAAATATGGAAAGAGAAGAAGAAATCATTGCGCCTATCCCCGTCGAACTCCTGAAACAGGAACTTACCGAGGACAAGCTTCTTCGCAAAACAAACAAAGGCAACAACGAAATTTACATAGTCACTTGGCACAACGCTCCCAATGTGTTGCGCGAGATTGGTCGTTTGCGTGAAATAGCCTTCCGTAGCGATGGCGGTGGCACTGGCTTGGCTTGCGACCTCGACGAATTCGACACTTGCGAGAACTGCTACAAGCAGATTGTGCTTTGGAATCCCGAAGCCAACGAAATCATTGGAGGCTATCGATACATTTATGGAGAAGATGTGGATTTCGACGAGAACGGACAACCCATTCTTGCCACCAGCCACATGTTCCATTTCTCGGATGCTTTCATCCGTGACTATCTGCCTAACATGATAGAGCTGGGACGCTCCTTCGTCTCCCTCAAGTACCAGTCCACCCGTGCTGGCGTGAAGGCAATCTTTGCCCTCGACAATCTCTGGGACGGCATCGGTGCGGTCACTGTCATTCTTCCTAATGTGAAGTACCTCTTTGGAAAGATGACCATGTACCCAACCTACAACCGCCGTTGCCGCGACATGATTCTCTATTTCTTGGGCAAGCATTTCGAGGACACTGAGCACCTTGTCTATCCTTTCCATCCCATCAAGATGGACCACGAAAGCAAGGAGTTCGATGAATTGTTCAGCGAGAAGGAATTCAAGGAGGACTATCGCATCCTGAACCGCGAAGTTCGTGCGGCAGGACTCAACATTCCGCCATTGGTGAACAGCTACATGAACATTTCTCCAACGATGAAGTTCTTCGGCACTGCCATCAACGACGAGTTTGGCGACGTGGAGGAAACAGGCATCCTCATCACCATTTCCGAAATTTTCTCAGACCGCTTGGACCGACACATCAACACTTTCACTCAGAACATTTAAGGATAAAATAATGATGATTGAGCCCACCTTTTCAAGTGGGCTCAATTACGTTTTAAGTGGGCTCTGTCAATATGGAAAAAAAGTCTTTACGAGTGGCAAGTATCGACGCAATGCGTGCCTTGACCATGATGCTGATGTTGTTCGTCAACGACATTCCCAGCCTGAAGGGCGTTCCGCATTGGTTGTTCCATGCAGCTGCCGATGAGGATATGCTGGGATTTTCCGACACCATCTTCCCTGCGTTCCTGTTCTGCGTGGGTATGTCGGTGCCTTTCGCCATCGATAAACGTCTGAAGCGAGGAGAGACGCAATTCAGTGTACTTAGCCACATCCTTTGGCGCAGTTTTGCTCTCATCGTGATGGGACTCTTCACCCTCAATTGCGACACAGGCTCCAATTGCTTGTCTTATCTCTCTTTTTCGCTGCTGATGGTACTTGCCTTTTTCCTGATTTGGACCGATTTTCATCATACAGCATTGAAAGGAAACACCATCTTCATCAACATATTGAAGACGGTGGGTGCGCTCTTGCTGGTAGGCATTATTGTGAGATACGACCTCGCGGGCAAGCACTTCGAATTTGGTTGGTGGGGCATCCTCGGACTCATAGGATGGAGCTATCTGGTCACGGCTCTTGCCTATCTGGTCTGCCGCCGAAGAATGAAATGGGTGATGGTGGCAAGCATCATTGCCATACTTCTTTGCATACTCAATAGCAGTAAGATGATTCCGCAGGAATGGTTTGCCCGCAATATCATTCTGTCGTTCGTGCCGGGAGGATGGTCAGGCCATGCCTTGTGTATGTCAGGACTCGCAGCAGCCATGATCATGCGGCATTACAAAAGTCAGGAAGCTCACACTCGACTGATGTTGGTGTTTCTCGTCATTGGCATCCTGATGCTATTGGCTGGCATCGTATCTCATCCATACTGGATTATCTCAAAAATTCAGGGAACACCCACATGGGTGTTCTTCTGCCTCGCCATCTATTTCCCACTCATGGCCTACTTCTATTGGCTTTTCGATATGAAAGGAAAAACATCTTGGACTTGGTTGATAGCTCCAGCTGGTACTTCTACGCTCACCTGCTATCTGCTACCTTACTTGTGGTATCCACTTCGCGATACCTGCCACTGGAACCTGCCTGAGAGTGTTTGGTACGGCATTTCGGGCATTCTCATCTCCTTGGTTTATTCGCTCGTCATCATCCAGATGGTGAGAGGATTGGAGCGCATAAACCTTGTGGTGAAGCTGTAGGAAGGGATTGGGAATGTGAAGAATGTAGAATGATGAATGGGAGAATACATTTTTCTCTTTGGAGAAGAAATAAATTGGACTTTTTTTGGCTTTTTTGTCGCATTTCTTTAATTTTGCAAAATGAAGATAGGTGTTGAAGAAGTGATATATTAAATTGGATATTATCATAACATCATTAATCATTATTACTATTATGAAACCATTTATGCTTTCCATGTTTTCAATTCTCGGGATTTTTTTCTTTCCCCAAATGATGATGGCTGATGACGGAGATTCCCTCTCATGCTATCCGAGATCATCATTGAGCTACGCGATGATTTCTCCGAATGAAGGGGAAAAGTTGACATTCGGCAACGAAAGAATACATGTGCGGCAGAAGCAGAACGAGGTGGCGGAAGTACCCGATGGTGCGATATTAGGTGATGTAAACAAAGACAAGGATGTGGATATCAGCGATGTGGTGTTTCTTGTCAACTATATTCTTTCAGGGGAAAGTGCTATAGGAGCAATTGATATGTTGAGTGCTGACATCAACAGAGATTCGGCTATAGATATCAGCGATGTGGTTGGATTGGTGAATATGATTCTGGCAGGAATAAGGATTTATCTCTTCTGCCCAGACGAACACCACCCACATCTGATCGACCTCGGCTTGCCTTCAGGCACAATGTGGTCTTGCTGCAATGTGGGTGCCGATTGTCCTGAAAGCAGCGGTGGCTTCTATGCTTGGGGCGAGACGGAGGAGAAAGATAAGTATAATTGGAGCACGTATATCCACTGCGACGGTTCGATGGACACCTGCCATGACCTTGGTGGAGATATTGCCGGCACTAAGTACGATGTGGCGCACGTGCAGATGGGTGGATTATGGCGGATGCCATCCTACGAACAACTCTCTGAACTGCTTGAGAACTGCACCAACGAATGGACCAAAGTCAATGGCGTCTATGGTTGCAAGTTCACAGGAACCAATGGCGGCTCCATCTTCCTACCTGCTGCGGGCTACCGATGGTGGAGCGGCTTCGTTGATGTTGGTTCCTGCGGCTATTGTTGGTCGTCAACTCCTTATTCTTCCTACCCATTCTTCGCATACAGTCTCTATTTCAGTTCGGGTGGTGCGGGTACGAGCGACTTTCGCTACCAAGGTCGAACAGTCCGACCTGTTATTAAATTTTAGGTAGGTTCTAACAATGTTGTCGGATTGATTCTATTTTTTTATCATTACTTAGAATATGATTATCCTGCCCTGCGGTTTGCGATAGCTATCGCCCAGTGAGCCGCCGAGCGTCTGGCTCAGATAGTTGATGACCACATCGCGTACTGTTAGCGTGGTGGCACGTATCACGGGACAATCCTTCAGCATGTTGTAGAAACCGCCGCCCTTGTAGTAGGAAGAAATTGCCACGGCGTATGTGCGCTGGGGATCGATTGGCTTGTAACTGTTGGAAACTGCGTCCAGCACCTCCACATCGGTCACGCTATGCGTCGCGGTATGCACCTTCAAGCGCATCCCCGACACCTGCGGAAACTGTAAGTCGTTCTTCGGTGTCTGTTTTGTGCATTCTTTCAGCATGTCGAGCAGTTGCTGTCCTGTCACCCCGATGACGCTCATGATGTTCTCGTATGGCAGCATGGCAACGATGTCACCGTATGTGATTTCTCCTGCTGCAATGTTTTTTACAAAACTGTTGCCCGTATGCAAACCTATCTCAGCCTTCATCTCTATGCGTAAGGCATCCGTCACCATGTCGCCGCCGTTGGTCTCCTCGTGCTCCACCAGCAGTGTTCCGTCGGCATCAGCTACCGTCAGTTCGTAGTCCGACGTGCATACCACCGTCTCCGACACCGCCTGTGCCTCGCGTTTCACACTATCGACTGTTGCTGCCACACGTTCGCTTTCGTTCGTGATGTCGTCGATGGCGATGAGGCTGGTGGAGATGGTGCCGTCAGGAGCTATGACCATCTTTCCCACGTTCCTCATGTGGTCTCCAGCCTGCGTGATGATGATGTCCTTGCCATCTGCGTTCCGCACCTTGTCGCCCTCAATGCTGGAGTGGCTGTGAGAATCTATCACCGCGTCGATGCCTCGTGTGGCGGCTATCAGCTTGTGGGAACTGACGCCCATGGCTTCCCACTCGCCGATGTGCGAAAGAAGCACCACCCAGTCGGCTTGTTCCTCGTTGCGAGCCTTATCTACCGCCTGCTGCACTAACTCGTAGAGGTCTTTGGCATGAAGGTCGTAAAGCAGTTGACCATGCTCGTCGTAGAACGCATGTTGCTGAAGCTGCATGGTCTCTGGAGCCAGTGCGCCGACGAAGGCAATGCGTTTGCTGCCATACTGCTTGATGATGTATGGTGCAAAAACGGGCTTATCCTCTCCGTAGTGATAGTAGTTGGCACAAGTCACAGGAACGTCCAGTTGACCAAGAAGCCTTTCCATGTGGTCGCCACCATAGTCGAATTCATGATTGCCGATGGTGATGATGTCGTAACCCACGTTGCGCATGATGTCGATGATATAGCTACCCTTGGAGATGGCGCCCAAAGCACCGCCCACCATGAAGTCGCCCAGACTGACAGTCACCACGTGCGCCGTGTCTGCTTTCGACATGGCATCTCTCAGACCCGCAAACCGACTGTATCCACCCGTCTCGCAGTGCGTATCGCCTTCAAAGACTATCACGATGCTCTTCTCCTCCGCCGTCCGCGAATGCCCGTTGTCATTATTCGTGGAGCAAGCCGCAAGCACCAGTCCTACCATCGTCATCATCAGATATGTAATGAATGCGTGTCTCATGTCCTTTTATTGCTGTAGCGATTGATGGGTCTCAGTCAATCTTTGGCAAAGTTATCAATAATTTCTTGAAATAAAGCAACAATATCCCTTTTTGTGATGATTCGTTTCCATTTGCTGGTGCTCCCCTTTGATTGTACTGACGTTCTCCTTCGATTATGCTGAACCTCACTTTCGAATATACTGAACGATTCCTTTGATTTTACTGAAGTGTTGAGCCCTCAACGTTAACATGGCGAGCGCTCGTTATCGCAACGCCGAGCGCTCGCTGATTCGATAACGAGCCCTCGGCAACTAGTTGAATCCAAAGAATCGGTTCAGTCTATCCAAAAATTTGCTTCTGATAATCCCCCAATTCGCTTTAGAAAATACTTTATAGCGCTGCATTAAAAGTGTCTTTTACGAAAAAACGAGTCAACAAATTTCCACAAATGATTCAAAAGTCTCTACGGAGTATAGGAGTAAAGGAGTTTTGAAAAAGAGGAACAATGAAATAAGCTCCAATACCCCTAAAAGTCCGTAGAAAAAATGGTGAGTCAACAAATTGCCACAAATGACTCAAAAAACTCTAAGGAGGATAGGAGTTATAACAGGTTCATGGCTTTCAGGAATTGCCGTTGTTGCTTGTTGGGTTTTTCCACCCGTCGTATGCTCCAGTCGGAAGTGTTGACGTAGAGGCCGGCTTCGCGAAGGTAGCTGTCGTAGTCGATGTCGTCGGTTGTGTCCACCAAACGTCGGATGTCCGTCAAAGGCTGTCCTGCAATGTCGGCGACTTCTGCCCAAAACTCTTCCTCCGTGAATCCACGTTGAAGTTGTTGGTAATACTTCTGGTACAGTCGGCGCATCACATCGTCGAGCGAGTGCTGCTGATGGGTTTTGCGTCGGATGTCAATGTCCATCAGCAGACCGATGGCAGGGCCCTTGAAGTAGTAGTTCACCCTCACATCTTGCCCGTTGTCGTCGTCGTTCATGAAGTTGAGCCAGATGTCATAGCTGCTTTGTCGCAGACTTGCATGGCGCTGACCTTCGTAGGGAGCGTAGAGGCTGAAGTACGTGGAGAGCAATTCCAAAGCTTCTTCGGGTGTTGCGATACCAGCATAGCGCAGCAGACGGAACTCATAGTAGCAGGTGAGTCCTTCGCTCACCCAGAGCATCGGCGTAATCGCCTCGTGGTTGTAGTCGATGGGCCACAATTCAGCGGGGCGTATGCACTTCACGTTGTAGAGATGGAAGTATTCGTGTGTGGTGAAAGCCAGGAATTTCACATGCGACCTACGCGACGGGAAATAGTATGTGCCATCGGTGTAGCAAGCCTGTGAATTGAGGTGCTCCAGTCCACCGCCTCCTTCGCCCATGTGGATGAGGCAGTAGTTGTAGTAAGGGATGTCACCCATCATTTGGGTGGTGGCACTGACAATCCGTTTGAAGTCCTGCTCAAAGCCGATTTCCTCGATTCCATCGGGAGTTTCGATGGCAAAGGTGTAGGGGTGTCCTTCGTGTTCAAACTCCTTCACGTAGTGGTTTCCCAAGAGGAAAGGTGAGTCGTAGAGTGTATCAAAGTCCTTGGCAGTGAACGTATTGCCATCCTTGGTTTGAGGCAGCAACCCCGTGGAAATATGTTGCCACGAAGAAGGCATTTGTAAAGAAACCGATACGGGATGGTTGATTTCTCCGTCAACATGCATGAACACGCCTGCTGGAGCAATGAATGCCGCGGAACCATCCACCCGACTGGATGCCACGTCTCTTTTGTTCGCGTAGATGCGGTAGGAAATTGTTGCCTCTTGGCAGTCCGACGTCTGAACGCGCCATCGGTTCATGCCTTCCTTGCGCCAAGAGAGGCGATTTCCCTTTGCGTCCTTGGCTGCAAAATCGCACAGGTGCTTCGGAAAGTTCAGAATTTCGTAATAGCCAGGAGTCCACACTGGCATATTGAGAACCAACTCATCAGTGTTCGTTCCGCCCTTTTGGGTGTAAGTCAGTTTTACGTTGAGATAGTGCGCAGCAGTGTCTAAGCCAACCGTGTAAAACAGGTCGTATTTCCCTTGAGCCATAGCACCATTTCCCATCCACTGAAACAGCAGAATGGTCAAGATGCTGCGAATGCATTTTTTATCAGTCATTTTTATAATTAAATTTTGATTAAAAATCTCTGATTACTTTCCTTAAAATAAGTCCCAAGTTATTTATCATTCCTAAATCATTGGCAGGCTTTCGCCATTGATTTTGCGGTAGAGATCGAGGGCAAAGACGTCGGTCATGCCGGAGATGTAGTCGAGGACTGCCATGATGCGGTGGTAGGCGTCGGGGGCATCGACTTCGTATTGCTGGCTGACGCGGTTGAGGAGTAACTGCGAATAGGCACGGTCGGGATGCATGGCGGCTTCCGTGAAGAGGTCGATGAGGGTGGAGATGATGCGATAACCAGCCAGTTCGATATCTACTACGTCTTTGCTACGATAGATGCGTTCGGCAGAAATATGGGCGCTGTTTGCGTATGCTTCACGCAGACGCGGAGTCATGTTCTTAATCAGCGAGCCTTGGAAGCTGCCGTTGAGGATGGATTCTTCGTTGGCGATGAAGGTGTTGACACATTCGCGCTCCAATTCTCCGATGGCACAGGAACGGAGATAGACGATGCGCTCGTTGATGTCGTCCACGCTGTTGAGCACCGTTAGGATGCGGTCCTTGCGCTCGGGGTCGCAGAAGCGGAGGAGGATGTCGGTCGTTTCTTCCGTGCTGAGAATCTTGAGTTTGTGGGCATCTTCGATGTCCATGATTTCGTAGCAGATGTCGTCGGCTGCCTCTACCAGATAGACGAGTGGATGCCGAGCGAAAGTGCCGTCAGCATGTTGGATGATGCCTAATTCTTTGGCGATGGATTGGTAGGTTTCTGCTTCTGTGCAGAAGAAACCGAACTTTTGTTTCTTCCCTGCCTGAGAGGAAGAAAAAGGATATTTCACGATGGAGGCAAGGGTGGAGTAGGTGAGTACGAACCCACCTGGACGCCGTCCCTTGAACTGATGGGCAAGCAGACGGAGCGCGTTGGCATTGCCATCGAAATGAATGAGGTCGCTCCATTTCTCTGCTGTCATCATCTCTCGATATTTTTGGCCTTCGCTCTCACTGAAATACGTGGCAATGGCTCGCTCGCCGCTATGTCCGAAAGGTGGGTTGCCCATGTCGTGCGCCAAGCAAGCAGCACTGACGATGGCACCACACTCAGTGATGTGAGAATCAGTGAGTTCGGGATGCAACTGAAGGAGTCGGCGAGATACGTCGTCGCCCAAAGAACGCCCTACGCTGGACACTTCGAGGGAGTGGGTCAGGCGGTTGTGGACGAAGATGCTGCCAGGGAGGGGAAAGACTTGAGTCTTGTTTTGCAAACGGCGGAATGGAGCCGAGAAGATGAGTCGGTCGTAATCGCGCTTGAATTCCGTGCGGTCGTCCTTGCGCTGGATGTGAAGATGCTCTTGGCCGAGACGTATGTTGGAAATGAGTTGATGCCAGTTCATGAGGGAATGATGAATGATGGATGATGGATGATGGATGGCTTCGGCAGAGCCGAAGCTTACGGAGAAATTGACGAAACCGATGCTTTGAGAGCTACAGGCGGAACCGAAGCTTACTGAGAAAGCGGCGGAACCGAGGCTTACGGAGCGATTGGCAGGACCGAAGGTTGCTGAGGAAGTAGAAGCTTTAGATTGACGAAAGCCATTGGAGAATGTGTGTGAATTGTTTAAGAAATGCAAATTTACATTAAGTTTTGCAATTCAGAGGAGAAAAAAGCGGAAAAATCATTGGAAATGCGTAATTTTGCAACTTATTTAATAATGTATTGTGTTGAGTGTGCATTCATTCATCATTTCCTTATTTTCATCATGCAAGTTAAGATTATCAATCGTTCGAAACACGAACTACCTAAATATGAGACTGAACAGTCGGCGGGATTGGACTTGAGAGCCAATCTTGATGCGCCGATTACGTTGAAACCCCTGGAACGCTGCTTGGTGCCTACGGGACTGTTTATGGCATTGCCAAAAGGTTATGAGGCACAGGTGCGTCCTCGCAGTGGGTTGGCTATCAAGAAGGGTGTCACCGTGCTGAATTCTCCAGGAACTATCGATGCCGACTACCGTGGTGAGGTGTGCGTGGTGCTTATCAATCTCAGCTCTGAACCCTTTGTCATCAACGATGGGGAGCGCATTGCGCAGATGATTGTTTCGAGGTTTGAGCAGGTGGAATGGGACGATGTGGAGGTGCTGGACGAGACGGAACGCGGTGCTGGAGGATTTGGGCATACGGGAAAGTAGATGAAGGGTGGCCTCGGCAAAACCGAGGCTTACAGAAAAACTAAGGAGGGCCTCGGCAAAACCGAGGCTTACAGAAAAACCAAGGATGGCTTTGGGGAAAGCGAGGCTTACGAAAAAACTAAGGAGGGCCTCGGCAAAACCGAGGCTTACAGAAAAACCAAGGATGGCTTTGGGGAAAGCGAGGCTTACGAAAAAACTAAGGAGGGCTTCGGCATAAGCAGGGCTTACGAAAAAACTAAGGAGGGCTTTGGGGGAACCGAGGCTTGCAAAAAAATGAAGAAATTAGAATGAAATGTAAAAAATATATACTTGTGGTTGTGGTGCTGCTTTGGGCTGTTGGTATGATGGCTCAAAAGAAGGGTGGTGCGCAGCGGCAAAGTGATGTGCAGTCGGTGACGGATGTGCAGGATGGAACGAATTTGCAGGCTGAGACAGCCAAGGAGAAGGCGTATGCTTTCTTTATGGAGGGACTCAAAATGTTTCATCAGGAAAAGCATGCAGAGGCATACGATTTGTTTCATCATGCCTTGGCACTCGATTCGCAGTTGGTGGGTGCTTACTACAAGTTGTCGAACTATGAGCATTTCTTGCACAACGACTCTGCTTCGGTGGGTATGTTGGAACAGGCTTCTCGGTTGGACGATGACAATTATTGGGTGCGTCAGGCTTTGGTGGCTCTCTATGTAAATAAGAATCGCGATGAAGATGCTATTGCTGAGCTGGAACGCTTGTCGAAGAAGTTTCCTCGCAAGACCGATGTGCTGTGGATGCTGGGCGAATTGTACAACAAGAAGCAGGATTATGCCAATGTGGTGAAAACGCTCGACCGTGTGGAACTCCTCGAAGGGAAGAGTGAGGAATTGTCCATGCAGAAGTTCCGCAACTATGTGCAGATGAAGGACGAGAAGAAGGCGTATGCGGAAATGACGGAATTGGCTGAGGAATATCCAAACGATGTGCGCTATCAGGTGCTGATTGGTGACCTCTATGCAGATAATGGTAAGCTCGACAAGGCATACGCTGTGTATAAGGAGATAGAAAAGGAGCATCCCGACAACTTGGCACTTCAACTGTCGTTTGCCAACTACTATCAGATGAAAGGTGAGGATTCTCTCTATCAGGATGCGATGGAGCGACTCATTGTGAATACACAACTGGATGATGATACGCGAGTTCGCTTCCTGCAAGGTATTTGCTTACAGAGCATTCAGGAGAATTCCGATACAACCCAAGTGCTTCCTTTGCTTCGTAAGTTGCTGACTTATCCGCAGAAAGATACGCGCGTGGCGGAACTCTGTGCCCGCTATATGATTACTCGCGATGCACCGAAGGAATCCGTGAAACCTGTGCTTTGGCAGATGCTCGACATCGACCCCGAACAGGAACTTGCTCGCAATCAGTTGCTTTCCTATGCCATTCAGGAAGACGACACGATGGAGGTGGTGCGACTCTGCAAGACGGCTGTGGATTATAATTCGTCCGACCCCGTGTATTATTACTACCTCGGCATAGGCTATTATCAGTTGAAGAAAAACAAGGATGCTGTGGATGCCCTTCAGAAGGGATTGGGAAAGGTGACCGACAAGAGCAATCTTTCTTTGATTACGAATATGTATGCCGTGAGTGGCGACCTCTATCATCAGTTGGGCAACGACAAGAAAGCGTTCGAATGCTATGACTCCTGTCTGCTTTATCGACCAGACGATGCGTTGGTACTGAATAACTATGCCTATTATCTTTCCGAACAGAAGAAGGACTTGGCAAGGGCAGAGGAGATGTCGAAGCGCTCGTTGGAGAAGGAAGCCAACAATCCTACTTATCTCGACACTTACGCTTGGATTCTTTTCCAGCAGAAGCGTTACGAAGAGGCGCGTGTGACGATTGACTCCGTGCTTGTGCTTTTGGGTGATTCCGTTTCGGCTGCGGATGCTAATCTAGTGGAGCATGCTGGCGACATCTATATGAAATGTGGACTAAAGGAACGGGCACTGGAACTATGGAACCAAGCCAAACAACTCGGAACAGATTCCGCCACGATTGATGATAAAATACGAAAGAAGAAGTATATTGATTATTAGCATAGGCATTGGCTTTGGCACTAAACACTAGAATTAAATAAAACACTAAACACTAAATAAATAGATGAAAAAGATTGCAGGGTTATTGGGATTGACTTTGATGATGACATTCATCCTTTCCTCGTGCCGTTCTACCAAATCGGCACAGAAAGGTGGTGACGTCAACACAAACCTATCAACGATAACAAACACATCGGGCACGACGAAAACCTTCTCTTCGACTGAGTATTTCCAGTTGGTGCAGAATAACCAATCGAAAGAGAAGAATTTGACAGCCAGACTGAAAGTGACGATTGCGATGAATGGGAAGTCGCTAAGTACGAGTGGAAGTCTGAAGATGAAGAAGAACGACGTGATTCAGATTTCGATGGTGGACCCTATTGTTGGAATTGCCGAAGTGGGCAGGATGGAATTCACGAAGGACCGCGTGTTGGTGATTGACCGTTTCAACAAGCAGTATTTCGATGTGCCTTACGAAGAGGTGTCGTTCCTAAAGAGAGCCAATGTGGATTTCAACACGCTCGAATCCCTCTTTTGGAACGAGATTTTCCAACCTGGAACGACCGAGCCAAACGCTGAGGCTTTCACTTTCACGAAACCTGATGGCAGTGAACCAGTGAACAACGTGGACAAGGTGAATATCGGTTACAAGGACAAGATGCTGAACTATCGTTTCGAGACGGAACAACCTTTGGGACAACTCGAAAAGACGGTGATTTCGAGCAATGAAGACCAATCGGCTCAGTTCTCCTTCGACTATGGCAAGTTTGAGAAGTTTGAGAAGACTAACTTCCCAAGCGAGATGGTGATGTCGTTTGTGATGGGCAATAAGAATGCAAGTCTTTCATTCTCACTTAGTTCGGTAGATAACGATTCGAAGTGGAAAACCCGTACCACTGCCCCTTCCAAATACACCAAGGCAGATGCCGAAAAGGTACTGAAATCACTTATTAAATGAAGAATGATATCAAATGAAACGCTATCTCATCATATTGTTGTCGATTCTCATGGTGGTGGAAGTCTCTGCTCAGAAACCTACGACGAGAAGGCAGACTACTGCTAAGAAAACTACAACGACTCAGAAGGCAACGACGAATAAAAAGACAACTACGGCGACTCAAAATGCGACGCAGAAGAAAGCGGTAGCACCTCAGAAGTCGAAGGCGCAGTTGCAGAAGGAAATGCAGGAGGCTACTCGTCAGAAGAAGGAGAAGCAGGCTCAGGCAGTTCGTCTGAACAAGTCCATCAAGACCAGTTTGGATTCTGTGATGATACTTGACAATCAGATTGGTAGGCAGCAGAAGTCTATCGACTCTTTGAGTACGGACATACAGGACCTCAAGCAGAAAATCAGTGTGTTGGAAGACGAGTTGGTGCAGTTGCAGAAGGAACTGGCAGACAAGAAGAGCAAGTATGCTAAGGCGATGGTGTATATGCAGAAGCATAAAACGGTTCAGGAAAAACTGATGTTCATTTTCTCTGCCAAGAACTTGGAACAGATGATTCGCCGTATGCGCTACGTGAGGGAATATTCAGCTTTCCAGCGTGCCCAAGGACAGATTATCAAGGAGAAACAGGCAGAGGTGCGTAGAAAGCAAAATGAATTATTGGAGGCTAAGACCAAGCTCGAAACCCACCGCGTGGCAATGGAAGAGAAACGCAAACAGTTGGAGGTGGTGAAGGGCAGTTGCCAGAAACAGGTGCAGTTCTTGAACCAGAACCTTGCCACCGTGCAGCAGCAAATCAAGGAATATCAGCGCAGGGAAACGGAACTGAATGCGCAAATCGAACGTATCATTCAGGCAGAGATAGCCGAGGCAAGGCGTAGGGCAGAAGCAGAGCGTAAGCGCCGAGAGGAAGCAGCAAGAAAGAAAGCGGCTGCCGAAGCAAAACGATTGGCTGAGGCGAAGGCGGCTCGTGAGCGTGCCGAAGCTGAACGCAAGGCCGCTGAAGAACGTGCTCGATTGGCAAAGACTGCCGAAGAAAAGAAGGCTGCCAAGGCTGAGGTGAAGCGAACGGAATCGACCTTGAAGGCGGCAACGAAGGAAGAAAAGGCTGCTGCCAAGGAGTATGAGAAGAAGACTGCCGAGGACAATGCAGCGTGGATAGCAGAGGAGAATGCCGACCGCAAGTTGTCGTCGAACTTCGCTTCCAACAAGGGACGTTTGCCAATGCCAATAACAGGCTCATATAGTGTGGTAGGTCATTACGGCACTTACAACGTGGCTGGATTGAGGAATGTGCAACTTGACAACAAGGGTATAGACATCCGTGGACAGGCTGGTGCACAGGCACGTGCCGTGTTCGATGGAACAGTTTCTCAGGTGTTCATGTATGGTGGGCAATATATCGTGATGCTCCGTCATGGCTCGTACATCTCTGTGTATTCGGGTCTTTCGTCAGTGGCTGTCAGCAAGGGTGCGAGGGTTTCTACTCGGCAAACTCTTGGCAACGTGGGCACGAACGAGGATGGGAATTATGTTCTGCACTTCCAACTCCGCCAGAATTCACAGAGGCTGAATCCTGAAAGCTGGGTTAGATAAACGAAGAGGGGCTTCGGCAGAGCCGAAGCTTACGGAGAAACAAACAAAAAGGCTTCGGCGGAAGCAAGGCTTGCTGAGAAAAGGGCTTCGACAGAGCCGAAGCTTACTGAGAAAACGAAGAAAGAAGAATGATTTTACTCCAGGAGGGTAATTTTCATTCTTCTTTCTTTTTGTAAAGAGGAAAAAAGGGGGGAAGAAGCTTTTTCTATTACTTCTTTACTTTCGTTGCTTTCACAAAATAAATAATCAGGAGGATGTAGGCAACGAGGCTCAGAACTTCGGAGAGGCTATTGTTGAGCCATTCGTCGTTGACGAGGTAAATGCCACCGAAGCGCATCAGAGCACTGACCACTCCCATCAATGCGCCACCAGCGATGAAGCCCGAGGCAATGAGCGTTCCCTTTTCTTCGCGTTCCTTATTGATTTTCTCATCCTTTGTGCGAGAGGTGATGTACCAGTTGATGGCTCCACCCACTACGAGCGGGATGTTCAGTTCCATTGGAATGAACATACCAAGGGCGAACGCGAGGGCAGGAACACCGCAAAGGGTGAGGATGATGGCGAGGGCTGCACCAATGCCATAGAGAATCCAAGGAGCACCCACACCATTCATGAGCGGTTCAATCACGGCAGCCATTGCATTTGCCTGAGGAGCAGCGAGCTGTCCGCTGGTGAAGCCGTAAGTCTTGTTGAGGATAATCATCACGCCGCCTACTGTTGCAGCCGATACGAGTGTGCCGAGGAACTTCCATGTTTCCTGTTTGGCAGGAGTGGTGCCGAGCCAGTAACCTATCTTGAGGTCGGTGATGAAACTGCCTGCCATGGAGAGTGCCGTACAAACCACACCACCCATGATGAGTGCTGCTACCATTCCACTTGGTCCTTTCAGACCTACAGCCACCATCACGACACTGGCGAGAATTAAAGTCATCAGCGTCATGCCCGACACAGGGTTAGAACCCACGATAGCGATGGCATTGGCTGCCACGGTGGTGAAAAGGAAAGCGATGATGGCTACGAGGAGGATTCCAACGAGTGCTTGTGCGATATTGCCGTCGAACACTCCGAGGTAGAAGAAAATGAAAGTGGCAATGATGGTGATGATGGTGCCAATGGCGATAATTTTCATGGACAGGTCGCGGTTGGTGCGGCTTTCCACTTTCTGTTCACCACCTTTGTTCTTCATTTCGCTGGCAGCGAGTCCCACGGCGCTCTTGATGATGCCCCACGAGCGGATAATGCCGATGATACCCGCCATGGCGATACCACCAATGCCGATGCTCTTGCCGTAGGAAGTGAAAATCATTTCGGGACTCATGTCGCCAACGGCGGTAGTGATGGCTGGATTCCACTGATTCAGAACGGTGTCAGGGAAAATGAGTGCCATGCCAGGCACGAGAATCCACCACACGAAAAGTGAACCGAGGCAGATGATGACGGCGTATTTCAGACCGATGATATAACCCAAACCAAGTACGGCAGCACCTGTGTTGATTTTGAAAACGAGTTTTGCTTTGTCGGCAAGTGTCTCACCCCATCCTATGACGCGAGTCGTGAAGTTTTCGTTCCACCAACCAAAAGTGGCAACGATGAAGTCGTAGAGACCGCCCACGATGCCTGCGATGAGCAATGGCTTTGCTTGACTTCCACCCTTTTCGCCGCTGACGAGCACTTGTGTGGTGGCAGTGGCTTCAGGGAACGGATACTTGCCGTGCATTTCCTTGACGAAGTACTTGCGGAAAGGAATGAGGAAGAGGATGCCGATGATGCCACCGAGCAACGAACTGATGAAGACTTTCATGAACGAAGCCGTCATTTCGGGATATTTTGCTTGCAGAATGTAGATGGCAGGGAGCGTGAAGATAGCACCTGCTACTACGGCACCAGAACAAGCACCGATACTCTGGATGATGACGTTCTCACCCAATGCCTTGTTGCGCTTGGCAGCCGAGGAAACTCCCACGGCGATGATGGCAATAGGGATTGCTGCTTCGAATACTTGACCCACTTTCAGACCGAGATAGGCAGCGGCAGCCGAGAAAATCATTGCCATGACGATACCCCAAGTGACAGACCATCCGTTGACTTCGGGATAGGTCACGTTGGGCTTCATGATGGGTTCGTACTCTTCGCCTTGCTTCAATTCGCGAAAGGCGTTTTCAGGAAGTTGCACTTCCTTTTCTTCTTCTTTTTTTTTCATTATGTATGTTTTTTAATTTGGATGAATCAAAACTGAAAGTCTTTGAGCAGCTTCAGGTATGTGCTGATGGCATGCTCGATTTCGTGGATGCGAATGAATTCGTCGGCAGTGTGGGAACGGCTGGATTCGCCCGGACCTAACTTGAGGGACGGGAAGCGCATGAGGGCTTGGTCGGAGAGGGTAGGACTGCCGAAGGGTTTCATGCCCAATGCCTTGCAACGCTGAACGAATGGATGGTCTGCACTGATACTTGAACTGCTCAAGCGAAAACTGCGGGCATGGAGTTCGCTCTGCATGTTTTCTCGAAGCACGGAGAAGATTTCTTCGTTTGTGTAGCATTCGTTGCTGCGTACGTCGATGGTAAAGGTGCAGGTGTCGGGAATCACGTTGTGCTGTGTGCCAGCATTGATGATGGTGACGGTGGTCTTCACAGGTCCCAATAACTCCGTTTGCTTAGGGAATTGATATTGCTGAATCCAAGCGATGTCCTTCATGGCACGATAGATGGCGTTGTCCCCTTCGTTTCGGGCTGCATGACCCGCCTTTCCATGTGCTGTGGCATCTATCACCATCAGTCCTTTTTCGGCAATGGCGGGTTGCATGCCAGTAGGTTCGCCTACGATGGCGAAGTCAATTTTTGGAAGCAATGGGAGTACGCTTTCAATGCCATTCTTGCCTGACACTTCTTCTTCACAGGAAGCCAAGTAAACCAAGTTGAACGAAGAATGAAGCGTGAAGGATGAAGAACTGGAGAGTGTGATAAATACTTGGAGCAAGGAGACAAGCCCTCCTCCGCAGTCGTTGGATCCTAAGCCATAAAGGGTGTCGCCTTCGAGCGAGGGCTGGAAGGGATTTCGCTGCCATGCAGAGACGGGTTTCACCGTGTCGATATGCGCGTTGAGCAGGATTGTGGGCTTGCTTTCGTTGAAGTCGGGAGAAAGCACCCACAGGTTGTTTCCGTGGCGCTGAGGTTGAAACCCTTTGTCTTGCAAGTAGCTCTGTAGGATGTCGGCTGCCGCCTGCTCGTCCCTGCTGATGGAAGGCGTTGCGATGAGTTGACTGAGGAGTTGGATTGCTTCGTTGAGCATGATGATTATTGATTTTCCCGCAAAGGTAGTGCTTTTTGAGGGAAAAACTGAAAACTTAGATGAAAAAATGATTGTATGGGGGTGGTCGGGAGTTCAAGCTCTATTTTTTTGTATTAAAAACTGGGATGAATCTGCGTCGGAATCTCCACGTGTGGTGTAAAATTGTAAAAAATTAAGGAGGTGTGAGATGACAAAAAAAGATAAATGAAAAATTAAAAATGAAAACTGTAGTGTGTAAAATGAGTGTAAGATTTGGTTTTTTATGAATCGATTGCAAAAAAGTTGACGCTTTATTTATTCGGTGTCACTAAATTTGACTAACTTTGCAATCCGATAATAAAAAACGGACTTCATTTTTAGAAAGAAATAGTAAAAATATGAGTGAAAAGAAGATTAAGACGGCATTGGTTTCGGTCTTTCATAAGGACGGACTTGACGACTTGCTTGCAGAGCTTCACAAGAACGGTGTTCAGTTCTTGAGCACAGGTGGCACACAGGCTTTCATTGAGGGTTTAGGTTATCCTTGCCAGAAGGTGGAAGACCTCACTACTTATCCTTCCATTTTGGGTGGACGCGTGAAGACATTGCATCCAAAGGTGTTTGGCGGAATCCTGGGTCGTCGTGAATTGGAAAGTGATCAGCAGGAAATGGCAAAGTATGAGATTCCTGAGATTGACCTTGTGATTGTGGACCTTTATCCATTTGAAGAAACAGTAGCAAGCACGACAGACGAAGCAACGATTATTGAAAAAATTGACATAGGTGGCATTTCGCTCATCCGCGCAGGTGCCAAGAACTTCAACGACGTGGTGATTGTTCCAAGTAAGGCTGAATATGGACCGCTGCTCGACCTCGTAAAGAAACAGGGTGCCGTTACCACTAAGGAACAGCGCAAATGGTTTGCAAAGCAGGCGTTTGGTGTGAGCTCACACTACGACACTGCTATTCATGCTTACTTTGAAAAGTAAAAAGAGAGAAAACGGTTAAGGTTTTGTTTTTAGGGTCAAATAGCTGAGAGCGGTTTCCAAGATAAACCGTAGATGTATGTTGTCTTTAATCGAGAAGACTAAGGGACTCGAGGAATAAACTACTTTTAGATAGAAACATGGGATTTTTTAGTTTAACACAAGATATTGCAATCGACTTGGGTACAGCCAACACCATCATTACCATGGGCGGTAAGATTGTGGTGGATGAACCTTCTGTTGTTGCCATGGACCGCAGTTCAAAGAAGATGATGGCTGTGGGACATCAGGCAAAGATGATGTATGAAAAGACTCACGAGAACATTTTGACTTGTCGTCCACTCCGTGATGGTGTGATTGCCGACTTCAATGCTTGTGAGCAGATGATGCGCGGACTGATCAGGATGGTGAAGACGGGTCGTCACCTTTTCTCTCAGTCACTCCGTATGGTGATTGGTGTTCCTTCGGGTAGTACTGAAGTGGAACTTCGTGCCGTTCGCGACAGTGCAGAGCATGCTGGTGGTCGTGACGTGTATTTGGTTTTTGAACCAATGGCGGCAGCTATCGGTATCGGTATTGATGTGGAGGCACCAGAAGGTAACATGGTGGTTGACATAGGTGGTGGTTCCACTGAAATCGCAGTGATTTCTCTCGGTGGAATCGTCTCAAACAACTCCATCCGTGTGGCAGGTGATGACTTCACTGCCGACATTCAGGAATATATGAGTCGCCAGCACAACGTGAAAGTCAGTGAACGTATGGCTGAGCGTATCAAGGAGAATGTGGGTTCTGCCCTCGTGGAATTGCCAAACGACTTGGCTCCAGATCCATACGTGGTGCATGGACCAAACCGTATCACAGCACTTCCTTTGGAGATTGCCGTGACCTATCAGGAGATTGCACACTGCATCGACAAGTCGGTGGCTAAGATTGAAACAGCCGTGCTGAGTGCATTGGAGCATACTCCACCAGAGTTGTATGCCGACATCGTGAAGAACGGTATTTGGCTCACAGGTGGTGGCGCTCTCCTTCGTGGTCTTGACAAGCGTTTGACCGATAAGATCAAGATTCAGTTCCACATTGCTGAGGACCCACTCCACAGCGTGGCTCGCGGAACAGGAATCTGTTTGAAGAATGTTCACAACTTCTCGTTCTTGATGCGATAAGATGCGGAATCTGATAGACTTTATACAAAAGAATCTTTATTGGCTGGTGTTCCTCTTCTTAGAGGTCGTCAGCCTAATTTCGCTTTTTAAGTATAACAGCTATCAGGGTAGTGTTTATTTCACGACTGCCAATCAAATGGTGGGTGGTGCTTACCGCTTGACGAGTGACGTATCCTCTTATCTGAAATTAGGCAGGGAGAATGCCTATTTGGAGCAGGAAAACGAGCAACTGAGAAGTGAATTGTTGGCATTGAAGAAGAAACTGAGGAAAAGACAGGGCAATTCCACTTTTGTCAACATTCAGGACACGATGTTGACGGATTACAAGTTTGTGGGAGCGCAGGTTATCAGTTCTACGCTTCATCGTACAAACAATTTGCTCACCATCGACAAAGGTTCGAAAGATGGCATTCGTCCCGAGATGGGAGTTGTGTGTTCGCAGGGCGTGGTGGGAATCGTTTATCTCACCTCACGTAATTATTCCATTGTGATTCCTTTGCTGAATACCAGTTCTCAAATCAGTTGCCGCATGAAGAACTCACAATTCTTCGGAACGATGCAATGGCAACGTGGCGACCCCGATATTTCGTATGTGAACGACATACCTCGTCATGCCAAAGTGGAAGTGGGTGAGATAGTGGAGACCAATGGCTATTCCGACATTTTCCCTGAGGGTATTCCTATTGGAAAGGTGAAGAAAGTGAAAGACTCATCTGATGGTATGTCGTATAGTTTGGAAGTCGAACTCTTTACCGATTTCAAGACGCTTCGCAACGTGTCGATTATCACAAACTACACGAAGCCTGAGCGCAAAGCATTGGAAGAGAAGGCGGACTCCCTTATGCAGACGGTTGATGATTAAAGGAATCAAACATCAGTATTGATAGAACCTACTTTGTAGATTAAAAATGAGTAGATCAATTATACATCGGTTTTGGAGAATGGTGCTGTTGCTGCTTTTGCAACTCATCATCCTGAATCATGTGCATGTGTTCACATACGCTACTCCAGTTGTCATTGCCTACTTGACGATGAATTTCCAACGTGGAGCCTCACGTGTGGGTTTGCTCCTATGGGGTTTTGCCATTGGTCTGCTCTATGATGTGTTTAGCAACACGATGGGATTGGGCATGTGTTCAGCAACACTTTTGGCAATGATGCAACCTTTCCTTTTGAGTCTTTTCACGCCACGCGATGCGGCTGACGATATGGTGCCATCGATGCATAGCATGGGTGCTCACAGGTATAGTCTCTATGTTTTTTTCTCCATGCTTCTTTTCCATATCGTCTTCTATGCCCTCGATGCGTTCACCCTCTCGAATTGGACACTCACCCTCATCGCTATGGGAGGTGGAGGACTGATGGCATTCATCATTGTGCTTTTCGCTCAGATTGTTATTCCTAAAGACGATTAGACAGACTAACAACATATATCAGAGATGGTGGTGGGCAACAGTAGCATACTTGATAATAGAAAATATGTGATTGGCGGCATTGCATTCGTCATTGTCGTTGCCTACATCATACGTCTTGCTTTCCTTCAGTTGTTCAGCTCCTACTACAAGGCGAGTGCCGACAACAACGCTTTCCACAATAATATCATTTACCCTTCGCGAGGGAATATCTACGACCGCAACGGAGAGTTGTTGGTGTTCAACCAACCTGCATACGACCTCATGGTGACCATGCGTGAGGTGGAGGATTTGGACACACTCGATTTTTGCAAAACTCTGAAAATCACACGTAAACAGTTCGACGACAAGATGGCTACCATCAAGGACCGTCGAAAGAATCCAGGCTATTCTTCCTACACTCAGCAACTGTTCATGAATCAGATTTCTGCCGTGGAATATTCCGTCTTGCAGGAAAAACTGTTTCGTTTTCGTGGTTTCAGTGTGAGAAAACGAAATATCCGCCAGTATGCTTATCCTAACTTAGCGCATGTGCTGGGTGATGTGGCTGAGGTTTCGCCTTACGACATTGAAAAAGATGATTACTACATAGCGGGTGACTACATGGGTAAGCAGGGTGTGGAACGTAGTTATGAGAAAGACTTGCGTGGCGAAAAGGGAGTGGAAGTGCTCTTGCGTGATGCTCGTGGACGTATTCAAGGACATTACCAAAATGGTGCCTTCGACCGCAAACCAAAGCCTGGCAAGGATTTGACACTGAGTATCGACATCAAGTTGCAAGCATTGGGTGAGCGACTCATGGAAGGAAAACTCGGTGCTATTGTCGCTATCGAACCCAGTACGGGTGAGGTTCTTTGTATGGTTTCCTCGCCCACTTACGACCCTCGATTGCTCGAAGGTAAGGAACGCGGAAAGAAGATGATTGAGATGGGGCAAGACCCTTTGAAACCACTGCTCAATCGTGCTGTGCTCGGAACCTATCCTCCTGGTTCCACGTTTAAGACTTCTCAGGCGTTGACATTCATGCAGGAGGGTGTGATTACTTACCAAACAGCATATTCTTGTCATCGTGGTTTCCGCTTTGGACGCATGAAAGTGGGATGTCATGGACATGGTTCACCTCTGCCTTTGATTCCTGCCATTGCCACGTCTTGTAACGGTTATTTCTGCTGGGGACTCTACCACATGTTGAATGACCGTCATAAATACCGCACCATTCAGGATGCCATGACTACTTGGAAAGATTACATGGTGTCGATGGGTTTTGGCTACAAACTCGGGGTGGACCTTCCAAGCGAATCGCGTGGCTTGATTCCAAATGCTCAATTCTATGACAAGGCTTTCAAAACGTGGTCCCCACTGTCCGTCATTTCCATTTCCATCGGTCAAGGCGAGGTCCTGCTCACTCCTTTACAGATTGCCAATCTCGGCGCTACCATTGCTAATAGAGGCTATTACGTCACGCCTCATGTGGTGAAGAGCGTGAAGGGTGGGGCACTTGCCGATAGCCTCTTGGAGAAGCATAAAACGAAAGTGTCTCCTCATTACTATAATTATGTGGTGGAGGGTATGCGCAAGGCAGTTTTGGGCGGTACTTGCCGTGGTGCTAATAATCCTTGGTTTGAAACTTGTGGTAAGACGGGTACGGCTCAAAATCCACATGGCCAAGACCACTCCGCTTTCATGGGTTTTGCACCAAAGGAAAGCCCAAAAATCGCCATTTGCGTCTATGTGGAGAATGGTAAGTGGGGTGCTACTTATGGTGTGCCAATCGGTGCGCTGATGATGGAACAATATATCAATGGTAAACTCTCTCCAGCCAGTGAACATAAAGCGACGACTTTCCAGAAAAGGCATATTTCTTACGCCAGTCTTATTAAGAAGGAACTGAAGAAGATGGGCAAGGAATTACCAACAGAAAAGCTTGATTCGACCAAATCCAAGGACCCTAAGGAACTCAAGAAATTGGAGGAGGAAAAGAAGAAGGCTGCTGAGGCGAAGAAGAAAGCCGAAGAAGAAGCAAAGAAAAAGGCTGAAGAGGCGAAGAAAAAAGCTGAGGAAGAAGCCAAAAAGAAGGCAGATGCTGCCAAGAAAGCACTTGAAGAGCAGAAGCGCAATGCGGTACAAAAGGCTGTGACCACCACGCCAGTTCCTGTTCCGAATGATAGTAGTGCTGTGGCTGACACTCTGAAAGCTGTGCAAACTCAGAAGCGTGAAGAGTAAAGTGTTAAACGTGAAGCGTGGAGTGTGAAGCGTGAAGCGAAGCCATTCGGGTGAAAAAGCTAACGCCAACGCTATTTCTCTTCACTCCTCATTTTTTCCACTTTTCACTCTTCACTCTTCCTTCTCCTCCCCTCGGGGAGGTCGGGTGGGGGCCTACTTCTCACTTTCCTCCTTCTCCTCCCCTCTTGAGGTTGGGAGGGGCTCATTTTTTATTTTTCACTTATCACTTTTCACTTAATACAATGCCCGTACAAAACGAACAGACACCAAAGGGAATTTTCCTCTCACTCGACTGGGTGACCATCGGATGCTATCTGATTCTGGTCATTTGGGGCTGGTTTTCTATATGTGGTGCAAGTTACGACTTCAATAATCCAGACATCCTGAGTTTTTCCACCAACTCTGGTAAGCAGTTTGTGTGGATTTGCACAGCCATTGTGCTGGGTAGTATGATTATCTTCATCGAAAAACGTGTGTTCGACCAATCAGCATTTGTTCTCTACACGGTGATGATGCTCTTGCTGATTGTGACGATTTTCATAGCTCCTGATACGAAAGGCTCTCGCTCTTGGATACCAATTGGTCCCGTCAAACTCCAGCCAGCCGAATTTGCCAAGTTCTCCGTTGCTCTCGCTTTGGCAAAATATATGGACCAATTTGGCTTCAATATGGCAAACAGTAAGCAGTTTGTGCGCGTGGTGGGGCTCATTGTCCTGCCCATGCTGCTGATTGTGATGCAAAAGGAAACGGGTTCCGCCTTAGTCTATCTCTCTTTCTTCTTGGTGCTCTATCGTGAGGGAATGACAGGCTCCTTACTTTTCACTGCTTTTGCATGTGTTGTTTATTTTGTCGTGGGTGTTCGTTTCAGCAGCGACCTATTTCCAAAAATGCCCGTATCCATCGGGGAATTCTCTGTTTTGATTCTGGCACAAATCTTCATTACTGGCATGGCTGCCACGTATGGAAAAGACCGTCTGGCACCGCGCATCATGCTCTATGGTGGATTGGGCATATCACTACTCGCCTTTCTGTTCTCAGCCTTTGTCATTCCTTTCAATGTGTGCTGGGTTTTATTGGCAGTTTGCATTCTTGACATCATGTATCTCGCAGGACTTGCCATCTATTACCAGTCAAGAAACTATGTTCTGATTACTTTGTTTGCCGTACTATCTACAGGCATGTACTACGTGTGCGACACAGTACTTGACCATTTGGCTGACCACCAGCGCACACGTATCGAGGTGCTCTTGGGAAAGAAGGAGGATTTACGCGGTGCAGGCTACAATGTGAACCAAGCAAAGATTGCCATTGGTTCGGGCGGATGGACAGGCAAAGGATTCTTGAAAGGTACCCAAACCAAGTTGAAATATGTGCCAGAACAAGACACCGACTTCATCTTCTGTACGGTGGGAGAAGAGGAAGGTTTCTTTGGTGCAGCAGGTGTACTGGTGATGTATCTGTTTTTCATTTGGCGCCTGATAGGTTTGGCAGAACGACAACCAGATACATTAGGGCGAGTCTATGGCTACAGCGTCTGTTGCATTTTTATTTTCCACCTATTCATCAATGTCGGGATGGTGCTGGGTCTCACTCCCGTCATTGGTATTCCACTTCCTTTCTTCTCCTATGGAGGTTCCTCCCTCTGGGGCTTCACCATTCTCCTATTTATCTTCTTGAGAATGGACGCAGAAAGAAATGTGAAGCGACAATAGCGTGAAGTGTGAAGTGTGGAGCGTGAAGCGAAAAAAGTGAAGTGTGAAGCGAAATAGCGTTGGCATTGCCGTTGGCGTTAGTTTTTCCATCCGGATGGCATCGCTTCACACTTCACTCTTCACGCTTCACTCTCCACACTTCACGCTTCACACTTCACACTTCCTTCTCCTCCCCTCGGGGAGGCAGGGTAGGGGCTTACTCTTCACTTTTCTTCACCACAGACCACCGTCATTCCAAGGATTATGCGTTTCGGAATCCATGTCCTCGCGTTCCTTTCCCAATTGCTGGGTTGTCTCTTCGTCTTTATAGCTCAACGCTACCACATTCATGAGGTTGACACAGCGTTGGTTTACCATAGGTGTTTGATATAACTTTTTCATATTTATTTCAGTTTTTGAGATGATTGTTAAAAGATTTTTTTATGAAGATTCAAAATATAACTTGGACGATTATTATTTGAAAGAAATTAGAATATTAGAATAATAGAAGATTACCGTTCTTGGACGATTGAGGCAACGCTCCCAAGAATTTTTTCAAAAATGGGTGTTATTATTCGAAAACATATTATTTCTGATTCAATTATTCTAATTATTCCAATTTCTTTCCGAAGACAAATTATGTCATTTATACCAATTTATTTCTTATTCGTTACTTAGCGTTTATTGATGAATCTCTTCTGTCCGTTCACGATGTAGAGTCCCTTCGAAGGAGAAGTGACACGCCTGCCTTGCAAATCGTAGATAACAGCCGACTCGTCATCCACATTCTGCTCTGTTGTGCTGATGCCCGTCAGTTCATCATCGAATCCAAAGTTATAGAAGTTCACCTCACTGCTTTCGTTCATCACTAAGAATGCTTTGTTGGCGGCAAGAGTTCCTCCAACGAATTTGCGGAAACCTATATCTCCATCATTGTTTCCCACACTGAGCGTATAAACCGTCCCATCAATATCAGCAGTTGGAGTATCTTGTGTCACACCGCTCAACCTGCTATTTGCACAGGCATCCACGTGTGTTGTCGAACTTGTCAACCTATAAGTTCCTGGTTGGGCATACACAATCACACCCGTTTTGGCAGGTATATTGTTCTCCACCTTTGTGAGAACAAGCGAACGACCTACAACATCGCTCACATACATCACATCTCCCATTCCCTCAACATTAGGGATTGCAACCGAAAAGTCCAAATAGAGCGTGGCGATTCCAGCATCCGAAACCGTCAAATCAAATTCCATTGGATATAATGGCACAATGCTGCCAAAACCACTCCAAGGCTCTGTGTTCCTATAATCATCGATTGCACATGCTGGCACAACAAGCGTTGCGTTTCTATAATTGGAATTATAAAAAGCTGATGACTCCGTTGATGGAACCGTTTCAGCATAACAAAAAACGATATCCAAGCTATTGCATAAAATGAATGCAGCATTTCCGATGTAAGTGACAGAATTCGGAATCTCGATGGATGTCAAGCTATTGCATAAAGCGAATGCACCATTTCCGATGTAAGTGACAGAATTCGGAATCTCGATGGATGTCAAGCCACTACAACGAGAGAATGCTTCATATCCAATACTGGTCAATCCTGTAAAGTATTGCAGTTCATCGAAGGAGGTAATTTCGCTCCCTTGGAACACAGTTCCTATATCGGTCACAGCAGAAGCTTCCCTGTAACTGATTTCACCGTCGTGATTGGTGTCCCAGTTCTCAACACAGATGAACCTGACATAGTCATCAGCAAATTCGATGTTTTTAATCTCAACAATATTCGAAAATCTGTTCCAATCTGCTGTTGCCCTATAAGTATCAACCAATCCTTTAAGAACATAAAGGGTTGCATCTGTTGGAATACCATCAAAAGCATTACGTCCTGTTTCAAAAACATCTGAAATATTAGAAATAACAGATTTCAAGCCACTGCATCCTTGGAATTCACCTTCTCCAATTGAAGTGATTGAATTTGGAATTTCGATGGAGGTTAAGCCACTGCAACCCTGAAAAGCCCTACCAAGGCTGGTGACTGTATATTCATCACCATAGTATTCAATTGTTTCAGGAATTACAATGTGTCCAGAATAATTGCCACGTCTATAAACGTATGCTTCAGAGTTCAAAAAGTCTCTGTAATAATAAATGCCGTCGATATTGATGACAGGATCTTCTTCTTGTACGTCTTGTGCATTCGCCAAGCACGGAATGCAGAGAAAAAGGAAAGATAGGATAAAATTTCTCATGATAATTAAGTATTAAAGGGTTAATAAAAAAAAGATACTAAATAGGAAGAGAAAAGATTAACAACTTTTCGGCGATTGCATTTAAGGTCTTTCTTCTCTTTGCTTTTTACTTTTATTTGTTGCCTTTCGCAGCCCCAAGAAAGACGATGATGAAACATGAATAAAAGAAGCGTGGAACTGTATGTCCGCGTCTTCAAGCTGAGGGTCGTAGGAATCACCCGAAACAAAAAAGACTTAGCAAAAGCAGTTCCACGCATAATGCGTGAAGCCGCTATGTCTATCTTCTTTCGTTTCAAGTGATTCTGGATACTCCGAAGAACCAAATAAATTTCGCAATTGAAAATTTCCTACGTTTTCAGCTTGCAAGAAAGAGCATAACGCTTCTAAAAATATGTTGTGACGAACCGAAAAGTCCGTCTGAATCCAGTCATCAGGGCATTTTATGCTACTGATTGTTTGAATTCATGGCAAAAATAGCAGAAATACTTTGTAATGCCAAATTTTTTGTCATGTTTTTATACTAACGAAAATAAAAAGATACCATGACGCTCCCCTTTGGTTTTACTGACTCTCTCCTTTGATTGAACTGAATTTTTCCTTTGGTTCAACTGAAATGTCGAGCCCTCAACGTTGTCACGGCGAGCCCTCGCTATCGCAACGCCGAAGGCTCGTTATCGAATCGCCGAGCCTTCGGCAACTAGTTGAATCCAAAGGAACAATTCAGTCAATCCCCTCATACGCTTCAAACTATCCCCTAAAGTGGTGTACAAAAAAGGCTTCAGCATACAGCTGAAGCCTAACTTTCGTGTTTACATATTTGATGTTTACAGCAATCTCACAATTCCTAATTGGTTCACGATGATGCCAAGGATAGCAAGAGGAACGATGTAGCGAAGGAGGAAAATCATTGCCTTGAAATAAGGAGCACTGCTCAAGCCATAATTCGTGATTTCATCGCGGAAAATCTGCTTGTCGAGATACCATCCAGCAAAGAGGCTGATGAACATGCCACCGATTGGGAGGAAGATATTCGAAGAAACCCAATCGAAGAGGTCGAAGATAGTCATGTCGAAAAGGCGAACATCGTTGAGTACACCGAAAGAAAGTGAGCAGATGCAACCCAAGAGGATGCAGACGATGGTTTCTGTCAAGGCAGCTCGCTTACGGGTCCAGTGGAATTCTTCCGACATGTAGGAAGTAACCACTTCGTGCAAGGAAATCATACTGGTGAGCGCTGCAAGGATGACCAACAGATAAAAAGCTGTTGAGAAAATGTAGCCAATGAAGGACAATCCAGCGAATGCCTGTTGGAACACGTTCGGCAGGGTGATGAAGAGGAGGGAGGCACCCACATCCTTTGGTGCTAAGTGATAGCCAGCAGATGAAGCAGCAGGGAAGATGATGAATCCTGCCATGAGCGCAATTATCGTGTCGATAGAAGCCACTTGCAGCGCTGTCTTTCCAAGGCTTGTTTTCTTGTCGAAATAGGAGGCGTATGTGCAGAGGCATCCCATGCCTAAGGAAAGAGAATAGAAAGCTTGTCCCATTGCCGAAAGTACGGTTTTCCCCGTTATCTTAGAGAAATCAGGTTTCAGCAGAAACTCCAATCCTGTTTTGGCGCCAGGGGAGGTGACGGAACACACTACCAGCACCACGACCAAACCGAAAAGGACTGGCATGAGTATCTTGCTCCAACGCTCAATGCCTTTGGTCACACCTTTCACGATGACGAAGTGCGTCATCACAACAAAGACGATGAGCCAGATGATAGGCATCCAAGGATTGGCAACAAATTCATTGAAAATCTTAGGAAAATCATGGGGAGTCTTACCGGCAAACTGGTTGGTAAGAGCAAGCATGGCATATTCGATGGTCCATCCTGCCACTACGCAATAGTAGCACATGATGAAGAAGCCCGAAAACACGCCCAAGCGTCCCACCCACTTCCACTGAGTGCCGGGAGCCAGTTTCTGATAGGCACGGGCTGTATTTGCTTGCGTGTGACGTCCAATCATGAATTCGCTCAGCATGACTGGCAATCCGATGAGAAGGATACATGCGATGTAGATGATGATGAAAGCGGCACCACCATTGCGCCCCGTCTCGATGGGAAAACGCCAAATATTGCCCAATCCAACGGCAGAACCCGCTGCCGCCAGCACTGCACCTATTTTACTACCGAAATTTTCTCTATTTGTCATAGCTTCTTATTGAGAGAGGATGTATTTTAACCGAAGTTTAACACTCCGAATTGGTTCAGGAAAATGAGGAAGATGGCAAGAGGAGTGATGTACCGAAGTGTGAAAATCAGTCCACGCACGTAAGGAGCCCCATTCTCACCATAGTTGGTAAGTTCGTCGCGAAATACTTTCTTGTCGAGATACCATCCCGTGAAGATAGAGATAAGCATTCCGCCAAGTGGCATGCAGATGTTCGACACCGCCCAGTCAAAAAGGTCGAAGATGGTCATGCCGAAGATATGTATATCCCCCAATATTCCGAAGGAAAGGGAACACAGGATGCCTAATACGATGGCGATTCCCGTTTCGAACACAGCACCTTTCTTTCGAGGCAGGTTGAATTCCTCCGTCATGTACGAAGTCACAATTTCGTGCATGGAGATGGTACTGGTGAGTGCCGCCAAAATGAGCAGGACATAGAACATCACCGAGAAGATATATGCCACCCACGGTAGTCCATGAAATGCCATCTGAAACACATTCGGGAGGGTAATGAAGATGAGCGACGGTCCTATATCGCCAGGCTGGAGATGGTAGCCGCTGGCAGCTGCCGCAGGGAAGATGATGAATCCCGCCATCAGTGCAATCAGTGTGTCGATGATGCAAACCTCAAGTGCAGTTCTGCTGATGCTGGTCTGAGGTTCAAAGTACGAGGCGTAAGTGCAAAGGCAACCTAATCCAAGCGAGAGCGAGAAGAAGGCTTGTCCCATGGCGTTGAGGACCACCTTGCCATCCACCTTCGAGAAGTCGGGCTTCAACAAGAAGTGCAGTCCCTCACTTGCATTCGGGAGCAACACTGAGCAGACCACCAACACGGCGATGATGCCCAGCAACACGGGCATCAGCACATTGCTCCATCGCTCAATGCCCTTGGTCACACCCTTCACGATGATGAAGTGAGTGAGCAGTATGAACACGATGAGCCAGAGAATTGGACGCACGGGGTCGGAAGAGAATTCTGCGAAGATTTTGCCGAATTCATCGGGAGTTTTTCCTGCAAAACTATTGCTGATGGCAAGCCACGCATATTCGATGGTCCATCCTGCCACTACGGAATAGTAACTGAAAACCAGTACACCTGCAAACACGCCAAGGCGACCCACCCATTTCCATTGCGTGTTGGGTGCCAATTTCTTGTAAGCACCAGCGGTATTTGAGCGAGTATGCTTCCCAATCACAAATTCGCTCATCATCACAGGAATACCAATAATGAGGATGCAGGCAATGTAGATGAGAATGAAAGCGGCACCACCATTGCGTCCCGTTTCGATAGGGAAACGCCAAATGTTGCCCAAGCCCACCGCTGACCCAGCAGTGGCAAAAACTGCGCCTATTTTGCTTCCAAAATTTTCTCTTTTGCTCATTTACTCACGTATTACCATGCAAAAATAAAACATTTTCCTTAAATTTGCAGAAAAATTGTAAGCAAATCACACAGATGAAGAGTTTTAAGCGTTATTTTTGGTCAATTCTTATCTCTGCAATAGTCATTATCATTTCTATCATACCAATTCCTGAAGTTCCTCAGTTGGAAGGTGTACCCCTCATGGACAAGTGGGTGCATTTTTTAATGTATGGAGCTGTAGCTTGTTGTGTTTGGTATGATTATTACAGAAATAGAAAGGATAAGAAAATCACGAAGAACAGTATTTTTTGGATTTTGGCTTATCCTATTTTGTTGGGTGGCTTACTTGAACTTTGGCAAAACTATCTCACCACTTGTCGCTCAGGTGAGTGGCTCGACCTTTTTGCCGATTCCATCGGTACTTTTTTGGCTTTTCCGATAGGTTTTTTCGCTATCCGACACTTTGCTAAGAAAGTCAATTTTCCCCAGTAAAGTTCATTTACTAAAGTTTCGCAAGTGATTATTTAAACCACAGATTTTACGGATTAAAAGGATTTTGCCGCCTCTTCGGCGGGATTTCTGAAAGGATTACACAGATTTTCAAAGCCCTGCAGGGCTTTCTTATCTGTTAAATCAGAAAAAATCTGTGTAATGGCAAATCCATTTGCAAGAAATAATCTGTAAAATCTGCGTAATCTGTGGTGAAAGAAATACTTTCGAAAGTTAAATTACTTATTCATCTCCTCTTGTTCGAAGTGCTTTCCCCAAAGTACGTAAGGATAGCGCATGAGGTGGGAATTGTAGAAACGTTTGTCACCTGTCACTTCCTTGCCTAAGAAGTCGGGTTTGATATATTCCTCATCCTCGCTGTTCAGTTCTATTTCTGCCATCACCAGTCCTTCGTTGTCGCCCAAAAACTCATCCACTTCGATGGTGTGCTTGCCATCGTGGATAAGCCAACGAATCTTGTCGATTCTGCCTGGTCGGCACAGGTTCATCAACTGGCGACCGTCCTCCATCGGCACTTCCGTCTCGAATTCATAGCGAGCCAATCCTTCCATGCCCGATGGACCCTTGATGGTGAGATAAGCCTTGTCGTCACGGATTCTGATGCGCACTGTCTTGCCTGGAGCAGTTTCGAAATAGCCCTGTTCTATGTGGCTATGTGCGTATGCTTTGCTTTTGTATTCACCTACCACGATGAATTTGCGCTCGATTTCAATGTTCATAATGAATAATATGAGGTTAGTTGGTTCTAAATGTCCTTATGAATCTGCTTTCGAAGAGAATTCCATGAGGTAAGCCTTGATGAAATCGTCTATTTTTCCATCCATCACGCCACCTACGTCTGAAGTCTGGTAGTTGGTGCGGTGGTCTTTCACACGGCGGTCGTCGAACACGTAGGAGCGAATCTGCGAACCCCATTCAATCTTCTTCTTTCCTGCTTCCACCTTCTCCTGCTCTGCCATCTTCTTCTTCAGAGCGCGGTCGTAGAGTTGGGAGCGGAGCAAGCGCAAGGCATTCTGACGATTTTCCAACTGCTTACGAGTTTCGGTGTTTTCGATGAGGATTTCCTCTTCCTCGCCTGTGTCGGGATCCACATACTGATAGCGTAGTCGTACACCCGTTTCCACCTTGTTCACGTTCTGACCTCCAGCACCACCGCTTCGGAAGAGGTCCCAACTGATTTTGCTCTTGTCAATCACCACGTCGATAGAGTCATCGACGAGGGGAGTAACAAAGACAGAGGCGAAACTGGTCATACGCTTCCCTTGAGCATTGTAAGGCGATACGCGCACGAGGCGATGCACACCGCTCTCGCCTTTCAGGAAACCGTATGCCTGGTCGCCTTCAATCTCCATCGTCACGGTCTTGATGCCGGCTTCGTCACCATCCTGATAGTTGCTGATGGTTACCTTGTATTTATGTGCTTCAGCCCAACGCTGGTACATACGCATGAGCATCGAAGCCCAGTCCTGACTTTCCGTTCCACCTGCGCCCGAATTGATTTTCAGCACAGCGTCCATGCCATCTGCCTCCTCGCGAAGCATGTTCTTCAGCTCCAGTGTCTCAATCAGGTTGAGTGCTTGGGCATAGTCTTGGTCCACTTCCTCTTCGGTCACGAGCTCTTCCTTGTAGTAGTCAAAAGCCAATTCGAGTTCGTCGCAGGCCGTCTTCACCTCGTCGTAGCCATCCAGCCACTTGCGAATGTCCTTCACTTTTTTCATTTGAGCCTCCGCAGCCTTGGCGTCTTCCCAAAAGTCGGGTGCCTGTGTGCGAAGTTCTTCTTCTTCCACTTCCACGCGCTTCTGCTCAATACCCAAGTATCGATAAAGCGCTTCCGTGCGCTCTTTTATGTCTTTAAGTTGGTCTGCTGTAATCATAACAAATTTTAATATTTGTGCAAAGATAGTGAAATTCAGCGATATTTCAAGAATTTTTGTTTAACTTTGCCGCTGAATTATAACTTATGGCAAAATGAAACAGCTTTTCATACTTTTTATTTGTTTACTTCCACTGTCGGCAAGTGCACAGTTTTTCAATTTCGGATTTGGTGATGACAGGTATTCCCAGCGCGAACAGGAGACCGTCACAAAGCCTGAATATAAAGGTGGCACGGATGCCATCAATAAATACTTGAAGAAGAATTTCCGCAATCCACCGATGGAAAAAAAGTTGGATGGAAAAGTTGTTGTGGCTTGCATCCTGAACGAGAAAGGCAAGGTGATGGAAACCCACATTGTGCAAGGCATGGGCGAAGAACTGAACGACGAGGCACAGCGCGTATGCAAGAAGATGAAGTTCAAGCCTGCCAAGCGAGGAAAGAAAAAGGTAAAAAGTCGTTTCGACATTGTTTTCCCAATTCGTCGCAGCCGACTTTCCTTCTCCACTCTACAAACAGTTGATTTGTAAATAGTTATTATTCGGTTAAAACAACTTGGTACGATTTTATTTAGGAAAGAAATTAAAATAATTAGAATAATTACTCCAAAAATTTGGAGTTGTTTTTAACAAAAAAACATATTATTTCTGACAAAATTATTCTAATTATTCTAATTTCTTTCCTTAAAAACTCCCATTTTTTTGTCTTTTGCTTTTGAGAAAGGATTTTTTTCTATCTGAGTCTATTCCTAATGAAGCTTTGTCGGGCATAGGCAAAGAAGAAAGCTACGCCGAGAGCGTTTCCGAGGAAGGCAACCCAGAATGCTGCGTGGTAATTGAAGTATTCGGCGAGGACTCCTCCGAGAATCACACCCAGTCCCACACCCAAATCCCACGAGGTGAGAATCGTGGCATTGGCAGTGCCTCGTTGACTGTTGGGTGCCAGATTGATAAACATGTTCTGCATGGCAGGATACATGTGTCCGTTGCCCAGACCGATAATGATGGCAGAGCCATAGTAACCAACGGGATTATGGAATGCCGCAAAGAGGAAATAGCCAAACACAGAAAGCATCATGCCTTTGCTGGCATTTTCCACGATGCGTCCTTTGCGAAGGGATCGACCGCCAATGATGCGCGACGACATCAGTCCGAGGGAGAGCAAGAGGAAATAGGTTCCTGTGCCAGTCGTGATACCCAGTTCCTCTTTTCCGTAAATGGCAAGATAGGTGGAAATAACGCCGTAGGAGAAAGAGAGTAGGGCGATGACAATGGCTTCGCTCCAGCCTTTGATGAGGAAAAACCTGTCTAAGGAAATCTGTTGTTTATTGGCAACGGGTGGACGTTCTTTTATTTTCACACTCGACACCATCACCCAGCCCAAGCATGAACTGATGAGAGAAACAGCGAAGAGCATCTCGAAGTTGTGGAACAGCACGTAGAGGTACATGGCAACGGTCGGCGCGATGGCAGACGCGATATTGTTGCTCAGACCATAATAGCCAATCCCTTCCGTGCGTCGAGAGGAAGCAAGGGCGTCGATGGCGAGTGTGCTGTTTGCAACGGTAGTGGCTCCGAAAGGAGCACCATGTAAGGTTCGAATCACGGCAAAAATGAGAACCGACGTTGCCAGAAAATAGCCTCCGAAGAAGAGGGCAAACAAACCATACACCAGCATCAGCACTTTCTTTCGCGAAAAACTATCCACGATGTAGCCGCTGAACGGACGAATGATGAGAGCGGCGATGGTGTAGCCCGAAAGTACCAATCCAATGGTCTGTTTATCAGCCATGAACCGTTCGCTCATGAAGATGGGGAGGAGCGGCATGAGCATATAGAAAGAGAAAAACAGAAGGAAATTAGCAACATTCAACTTGATGAAGTTGCCATTCCATAGCCGTTCTTTTTTTGTTTCTTCTGCCATTTTGTTCTGAATTTGCTGCAAAGTTACTCAAAAATTTGCATATTCACGAGGTATAGGCTATCTTTGCATCTGCATTGTAGATAAAATGCTAAAATGCTATAATTTATTGAAATTAATTTACCATCACTAATGTCAGAAGAAATTGAGGTGGTGCATCACCACCATCACCATCATCACGACTCATCGGAGAGCAGTAGCTCCAGTCATCATCATCACCACCACAGCAGCAGTGATGAAAAAGACAGTAAGAAAACTGAACATCACCACCATCATCACTCAAGAAGTCATCGACGACTTTTTTCCTTCAGCCATATCATCTCGTTTTGTTTAGCACTCAATATTCTGTATGTGTTAGCAGAAGGAGGAATCGGCTGGTCGCAGCGTTCTTTGGGACTTCTTGCCGATGCGGGTTATAACCTTGGCGACATCTTTGGACTCCTTTTTGCTTACTACGCCTACAAACTTACGGGCAAGTGGGAGGACAGCAAAAAGAAGGAAGGTTATCAACAGGGAATGCACAAGGCAGCCATTGCCAATGCAGTCATTTTGCTCGTCACTGTGGGTGCAGTGGTCGTTGAGGCAATCCATCGTTATCAATACCCATCCAGCATGAGTGGGAAAGTCATTCTCATTACAGCTCTGATAGGTGTGCTTGTCAATGGACTGACCGCTTTCCTTCTGGTGAGATATAAGAAGAAGGACCAACACGTGAAGGGTGCATATTGGTACATGGTAGCAGACACGCTCATTTCAGCATTGGTTGCCGTGATAGGTTTGGTTATCATCATCAAGCCAACCCTCACTTTCATCGACCCAGTTCTCGGTATCATTCTCGCCATCTTCATCTTGTTGGCAACCATTCGCCTCCTTCACAACAACCTCAAGTTGGTTCATGATGGATACCCAAGTGGAGTGACCAAGGACGATGTGGAGCTTGTGATAGGCAATCATAAAAATGTGGCAAGTGTGCACCGCGTACATGTTTGGGCATTGAACGCACATGAATACTCAATGACAGCACACTTCTCCCTACACGATATCTCAAAGCTCGAAGAAACAAAGAAGGAAGTGAAAGACTCCCTGAAGAATCGCTTGGCTATCGACCACGTGACACTCGAGCTCGATGCGCCTGAGGATTGGAAGAAAGAAGAAAGTAACGATAAACAATAACTTGGGATGATTTCTTTCCTTAAGACAATTGGCTAGCGCCGAGCTAAAGGTTGGCTAACGCCGAGCTAAAGGTTCGTGGTTAAATCCCAAGTGTTTTTAATCGTTACAAATAATATAGAAATCCACTGGATAATCCCTACCTTCAGGGAGAATCCCTATGCTACTCAAGGGTAAATCCCTAACGCCCTTTATCCGTTTCCCTAAAAGTTGGCATTTCTCACAAAAATGTCAACTTTTCTTTTGGTTGGCAATTAAACAAAACCTAACTTTGCCACATCAAAACAACAAGAACAAGCACCAATACATGGAACTATCCAAAGCTCGTTCTGATGACAAAAGAATTATCAACCCTCTAAAAAAGAAAAAGATATGAAAAAGATTTACACCTACATCCTCATGGCATTCGTTGCATTCTTTGCAGCCATCTTTGTATCATGTGAGCGCGACCCAGATGTTGATGAGGCAATCACCCTTTCCGGAGAGTGGACAGGTAATCTGGGGATGTACTATTCAGATGGTTTTTATGACTACGATGCATTATACAGCGACATTCGTTTCATCCCTGCATACAACTATGCCACCTATGGCACAGGTGAAGAAGTAGATTATTTCGACCGTCGTTTCTGCCCAATCCGCTACCAGAGCTTCTACTTTGAGTGGGAAATCCGCTACGGACGCATCTATCTCCACTTCCCATACAATCCTCAGCTCGACGTGGCAATCTATGATTACTACCTCACCACTTCCTATTTCACGGGTAAACTGGATGGAGATTTCGACACCACCAGCTTCACCCTCCGCAAGCTCTACGACTACTACGACTGGAATCTGTATGGAAGCAACTACTACGGCTATGGCTATTGGGACAACTACTATTATGCTAAGTCTCGCGTAAATGGTTCAGAAGGAACTATAGCTACCGACAGCGTAACCATGCAAGTTTCCAAAGAAGCAGCAGCTGTTTCCCCAGAAAACTTCACTTTCGGCCGCCGCTTCAACAAAGAATAAAAAAATATCAACAAAAATTTTGCAGACTCAAAAAAACAACGTACCTTTGCACTCGCTTTTGCAAAACAACCCTGCGGGGCGAGTGCAAATGATGGCGAGATAGCTCAGCTGGTTAGAGCGTCGGATTCATAATCCGAAGGTCAAGGGTTCAAGTCCCTTTCTCGCTACACGGATAATCAGCAACTCTACATTTTCGAGAGTTGCTGATTTTTTTTTTCGGGAAAACAATGGGAAAACACAGCAATTTTGAAAACTCCATGATTTTTTGATTTACTTGGCATAAGTCAGAACGAATATTTGAGAAATACATCAAAGTGGGAGTCTGTGAACAGGCTGACGGCATCTTCAGGAAATTGAAAGTCCTGAAAGGAGGATAGATAATTAAAGTAGGTTGATTTGTTTTCTTGAATATTTCAATTTTGAAATAAATAGCCAACAAATATAATAGAACCATCAATATTTATTATAAATTTCAGATTTGAATATAACTTTTTTGCAATTTCTTGTTTTGCTTGCACATAAATTATTATCTTTGCACACAGGATTACAATAACATCTTTGAACTATGGCACTGAAATTGAAAATTGGTTCGCCTGTAGCAGGTGAGGACTTTTTCGGAAGAAATGCAGAACTGCGGAAAGCCGAAATGCTGATAGAAGACAACAACCTGATGTTGGCGGCTCCTCGAAGAGTTGGAAAAACCTCTTTTGCAAAAAGGCTGATGGAGAAACAAGGTGCAAAAGGATGGAATACCATATTTATCGATTTGGAGGAAATCACCAATACTGAGCATTTCTTCAAGGCATTCTATGACGAGTTGATGACTTTACCTGAGGCGAAACTAAAAGACAAGATAACTTCAGGATTGAAGAAATGGTTGTCGGGAGTGGAAATCTCAACGGCAAACCTACCTGTCAAGGCATCAGTCAAGATTGGTGCACCGACCAACGACGATTTTAAAGAACTGGCAGAAGTGTTGAATTTGCTGGATAATCATACGCTTATTGTATTTGACGAGTTGACTGTCTTATTGGAGTCGCTTTCTGCATTGAATGATGGCGAAAAGATGGTCAGAACCTTCTTGAATCAATTCCGCGCATTACGCTCTGCTACGACAGAAAAATGCAGTTGGTTGATATGCAGTTCCGTAGGTGTTAGGAACTTCACCACGCAACATAACCTGTCTGACACGATCAATGATGTGGCAGATTTTGACCTTGGTGCTTTCTCTGACGAGGAAGCGACTGCGTTTGTCGCTCAGCTTTCCCAATCCATAGGCGTTGAGATAAACGCTAAGCTTACTCGTTATATGCTTGACAAAATTGGCTGGAACATCCCGTACTTTATTCAGTTGATATTGTCCAGACTTCCTATCGGTGAGATTTCAAAGGCCAATATCGACGATGCTTATAATGGATTGCTACAGACAGGCTCTTTCGACACCTGGCATGAACGTCTGAATAAGGAATATGGCAAGAATAAGGATGCTGCCAAGCTGGTTCTCCAATACCTGTGCATCGATGCAAAAGGAAAAACCAGGGACGGCATCTATAATCATGTCTATGCAAAATACCCTACCATCGAAAGTGACGAATTCGGCTTACTGCTGAGAGCACTGATGACTGACGGCTATTTGGTGAGAACTGACAATCTCTATCTATTCAGGTCTCCCCTGCTACGTGACTATTGGAAAGTGACTTATTGCTAGAGGTAGGTTCTAATAATTCTGTTTTTAGTTCACTACCAATTTATTATATTTCATTTCGGTTGCTTTTTGTTAGATTTGATTTGAATCGAATTCCGTCACGACTCGGCATAGTTCAAGCAAGCTTGACTCTGCTCTCGCTGCTCCGTTATTTGAAGTCTTTTTGCCACTTTTTTCGGTTACATAGCTCGCTATGCGCCCTCAAAAACTGACAAAAATCCAATCAAATCAATTCAAAAATCAACTCGACATAATTTTTAGAACCGACCTAAATCGTAAAGTTATGACTGAAAGACAGAACATGCAAAAGACATTGCTTGAGATTATAGAAGGCAATGTAGCTAACAGCATCCCCCAGCATGTACTGATTGCAGGAGCAGAGGGAACAGGCAAGAGTTATATGATTGAAAGGCTTGAACAAGAACTTACCGCATCAGGCTTTCTTGTCTGCAAGTTCCTTTACCCTCATTGCAACATTGTGGCAGCTGACTATATTATAAATAAGGCAAGCAATCCTAATGGACATCGATGTGTTATCTTGGTTGATGACTTCGATAAGATGCTGGAGGTACTACCCAACGACGAGCAATACAGATTGAGAGCCTTTCTCTTTAAGAAGAATGCTCCTACCCTGATAGCGACCTCCACAGGTCTGTATGAAGGTTTCTCGGATTATCGTGCTCCGTTCTACGATGCTTTCCGAGTGTTACATATCCCAGCATTAGAGATGGACGACATTGCCGAGATTTTATCCGCAGAGGTGTATCAGAAGGTGAAAGACCTTTCTGAGTTTCAGAATACGGTTCCCAAACTGGGCGATAATCTCAACTACATCCGTTCTCTTGTCGCTGCTCTGTCTGAAAACAGAGGCATTGAAGATGTCGTAAAAGCAAACGACCGCTATTTCCGCTATATGTTCAGTTCGTTACCCAACGTTCAGCAGCGTGCCCTATACGGACTGGCTCTCTTTGGTGAAACTGCTACATCTGCCGACGTTCAGAAGATGAGCGGACTTACCGCAGCCAACACGGCCTCTGCACTTTTCAGACTGGAGAAACAAGGAATCATCTCAAAAATCGGAGATAAAAAGCGCAATGTCACTTATCAGATTAACGACCATCTGCTATGGCAATGGATTACCAACAAGAAATAGATTGATTTCCAATAGGAGCTATGTTTAGTGAGTAGTGAGGAGTAAAAAATGAAAAATTAAAAACTCCTATACTCCTATACTCCGTAGAAATTAAAAGACATCAGTATTCGTGTTGCACCTTCGGTGCTACTTTTTTATGTCTACGGAGTATAGGAGAGAAGGAGTTATTTTAGTGAGTAATGAGTAGTGAGGAGTTTTTAATTTTTTTACTTTTTATATCCTTATCAATCCTTTAAATCCCTGATATTTTTCACTCCTCGATCCCCTCGCCCCATCTCTCCCCTCTCAGGGGAGCTGGAGGGGTCTTCCTTTAAATCCTTGATACTACTCCCCTCGCCCTTTGGAGAGGGGGTGGGGGTGAGGCTTTTCCTTTAAATCCTTTAAATCCCTGATTCCTTTTTTCTCTTTTTATCCTTTGATTTCACTGAACTTTTCGTTCGGATTTAGTGAAATGTTGAGGGCTCGGTGAAATTATAACGAAGGTTCGTTATCGCAACGGCGAAGGCTCGCTGATTCGATGGCGAACGTTCGGCAACTAGTTGAATCCAAAGGAGCGGTTGAGTCAGTCCAAAGGAGCGGTTCAGTCAGTCCACACAAGCCCCCCTTCAGTTCCCCCGAGGGGGAGAAGCCTCACCCCCAGCCCCTCTCCAAAGGGCGAGGGGAGTAGAATGAAGAGTGAAGCGTGGAGAGTGGAGAGTGGAGAGTGAAGCGTGAAGAGTGGAGAGTGGAGCGATGCCAAGAATTACTCAAAAAAATAATTGGGGATGATTATATTAAGGAAAGAAATAAGCTAACTTGGGATGATTATATTAAGGAAAGAAATTAGAATAATTAGAATAATTTTGTCAGAAATAATATGTTTTTCAAAACAACACCAAATTTTTGGAATAATTATGATAATTATTTTAATTTCTTTCCTAAGATAACTTTATTTTTTTCCTAAGAGAACTCTCATTTCTTTCCTTTAAAATCTTTGTTTTGGCTACGGCGAGCTAAGGGTATCGGTGTGTTCTAAAAATTCTGTTTTATGATTTCTTACAAAAATTTGAGATTTCGTTTCGGTTGCTTTTTGCTTGATTTGAAGTCTTTTTGCCACTTTTCTCGGTTACATAGCTCGCTATGCGCCCTCAAAAACTGACAAAAATCCAATCAAATCAATTCAAAAATCAACTCGACATAATTTTTAGAACCCACCTTCGTTTTTTCGTTGTTATTCTTCGTTGGCTACTTTTGGGTAGTAGGGTGAACTTGAGTTTTTTCACCTTTGGTTCATAAAAATTTGGAGGAAAGGGAATGTAAATATGGATTATTTTGTATTTTTGCAAAATAAATTGTGATGAGATGAAAGTCATGCTTTTCTGTCGCATGGTGCTGATGATGTGGAAACTAACTAATGCCACTTTTTAATAAGTGGAATTAAAAGAATAAATTTATGAAAACTATGATGAAGAATTCAAACTTAATGACACGGGTGGCACTGATGCTGCTCGTGATGATGCTCACTGCCACGACTGCATGGGCAGACGATAGCGGCGAGTGCGGTGAAGGCGTCACCTACTACTACAATGCCTCCACTCATACCCTCACTATCAGCGGCTCAGGAGCAATGCAGGACTATGACACATCTCCTTGGTACTCATACCGTAAAGACATCAAGGCTGTAGTCATTGAAGACGGCGTGACGAAAATCGGCGAGCTTGCCTTCAATGAATGCTCCTCCCTAACATCGGTCAGCATCCCTAACAGCGTGACGAGCATTGGCGACTTTGCCTTCCTTTCCTGCTCCTCCTTGAAGTCTTTCAGCATCCCTAACAGCGTGACGAACATAGGTAAGTATTCTTTCTATTCCTGCTCCTCTTTGAAGTATGTTGATGTCAACGCAGAGACTCCACCCACGCTCGGTTCCTTAGCTTTTTACTACAATGCAAATGGCAGGAAAATCTGTGTACCCAATAGCAGTGTCGATACCTATAAAGAACGTTGGGGCAGCTATGCAAACGACATAGTCGATGTCTCCTTCCTTTTCTCACAAGACGGCGACACCTACACCATCCACTCCTCCACGGGCTGGGACTTGTTCTGCAACGAGGTGGAGGGTGGCAAGTCGTTCAGCGGCAAGACCGTCGTGCTGGACGACGACATCGTGGTCACTCGCATGGCGGGTAGCATCGCCAAAGATTTCCGTGGCACGTTCAATGGCGGCGGCTACAGGCTGACTCTCCATTATGGTAGTGTCGAAAACCCCGTCGATGCCCAGTTCGTCGCTCCTTTCCCCGCCGTGGCGGGCGGCGCCAAGTTCATCGACCTCACCATCGACGGATATATTCACGCTGGCTACAAGGGCTCCGACGAACCAGGCGTGGGCGGACTTATCGGCCACCTCTTCGGGAATGTCACGGTAGAGCACTGCGTGAGCAATGTGGTCATCAACTCCGACAAAGACAGGGTGGGTGGCTTCGTTGGCCTCTGCGATCACGCTGTCGCGTTCACCGACTGCAAGAGCAGCTCCGTCATCACCTGCACTGGCAGCAGCAGCGGTTTTGTGGGCTGGAGCCGATCATCAGCCTTTACCATTGCCTTCGAGGGATGCCTCTTCGACGGCAAGCTGCTCCAACAGAATGGAACTGGCGTCAGTGGCGGCTGCTTCGTAGGATGGAAGGGCGACGCCAAGACCGTTAACATCAACAACTGCCTCGTAGCTCCTGCAACACTCGCTGAGGGTGAGAGCATGGCAAGCAGCGGCAGCGCCACCTTCTGTCGCCAGCATAACGACCAACTGCCTGCTGAAATCAAAAATAGCTACTACACCACAGCGTTTGATGCCGACCAAGGTACGCAAGTCCACAGCATCAAGGCAGGGAAGGGTGTGAGCGTGGCAATGGCTGGCAATGTCATCAAAAAATACGAGACGAGCGGCATCACCTTCTACGACACTGGCATCATGTGCGATGGCAAGCTCTATGCAGGCAAGGACGACGAGGTAAGCCTCACACTCAGCCATGAAGACCAAGAGGGCTATGCACTCACAGGCTATGAGGCAAAGGACAGCCTTCAGAACGCTGTTACTTTGACTGCAGCTGGTGACAACTACACGCTGACCATGCCAAACAGCGACGTGACTGTTACAGCGAAAGTTGCGATGCTTTATTCATTGACCTTGCCTGACAAGATGGAAGTCGTGAGTGCAGACCCAGCAGCTATCGGGGGCAAATATAAAGAAGGGACAAGCATCCGATTCAAGGTCAATTCGGATTATGAGATTGAAGGCGATGTGATGAACGGAGACATAAAGCTGTTTGCAGACGCAGACGGCATTTATACCGTGACGGTCGGAAAGGAAGACATCACGATTACGGCTTCTGTTGTTTTGAAAACTTATTCATTGACCTTGCCTGATAAGATGGAGGTTGTGAGTGCAGACCAAGCAGCTATTGGAGGTAAATATCCAGTGGGGACAACTATAAAATTCACGGTCAAGTCGAATTATGCGGTTGACGGCGATGTGAAGAACGGAGACATAAAGCTGGATGCAGACGCTGACGGCATTTATACTGTGACGGTCGAGAATGCAGACATCACGATTACGGCTACTGTTGTGATAGGTTATTATTCACTGACCTTGCCTGATAAGATGGAGGTTGTGAGTGCAGACCAAGCAGCTATCGGTGGCAAATATAAAGAAGGGACAACTATCAAATTCAAGCTTAAGTCGGAAGATTATGTGCTTGAAGGCGATGTGAAGAACGGGGACACTGTGCTGACGGCTGACGCTAACGGCAACTATACCGTGACAGTCGGGAATGCAGACATCACGATTACGGCTACGGTGAAGAAGGCCGTCGAGCCGAATGTGATACTTACGGGCGGCGATTACACGGCGCAGAACGGCGACGTGCTGACAGGCTCGACCTCTGGCACGATAACGATTGCCAAAGATGCAAGCATCACGCTTAGCGATGTTACAATCAATGGCGGCATCGTCTGCGAAGGTACGGCAACGATTATCCTTGTCGGTGAAAACAGCGTGACGGGACTTAATTACAATGCTGGCATTCAGGTTGGCGATTCTGGAACAACGCTTACCATTAAGGGCAACGGCGCACTGACGGCAACCGGAGGCTATGGCAGCGCAGGCATCGGTACGGGTTATGTCTATGATGAAACCGTAACATTCGGCAACATCATCATCGAGGGCGGCAGCATCACGGCAAACGGAGGCTCGTACGGCGCAGGCATTGGTACGGGTGAGGTCGATGAGAGCAGAACCGTAACACTCGGCGACATTACCATCAAGGGCGGAATCATCACGGCAAACGGAGGCCGCATGGGCGCAGGCATCGGTACGGGTTTTGTTTGGAATGGAAGCGCAACACTCGACAATATCACCATCAAGGGCGGAAGCATCACGGCAAACGGAGGCGAAGATGGTGCAGGCATCGGTACGGGTGATGTCTGGAATGGAACCGTAACACTCGGCACGTTGACGATTTATGACGACATCGACCGTGTAGATGCAACGGGCAAGTACAAATCGGGCATCAGCGAAGATGTCGTCTATATGCACGGCGAGACCAACGTAACGGAAGACAAAAGTGACTACTTCGACATTAATTCATTCAGTCCTGAGGAAGATAAACAAGAGGTTGTCATCAAATCGAAAAAACATACCATCACCCTCGTCAATGATGGCAAGCACGGTACGGTGACGGTGGTAGCGAAGGAGATGAGTGGCGAAAGCGTGACCATCACTGTAACGCCTGACAACGGCTATATGCTGGACATCATAGAGGTGATGGACGCAAACGGTAACGAGGTGTCTCGCAACGACATGAGTTTCATCATGCCAGACAGCGACGTGACGATTACGGTGACATGGAAATATGTAGGCGTGAAGGGCGACGTGAACGGCAACGGCACTGTTGACATCAGCGACGTGGTTGCCTTGGTGAACGCCATCCTGAACGATGAATCCAACGACGCCTACGACGTCAGCGGCGACAACGCTGTTGACATCAACGACGTTGTGGCTCTGGTGAACCTTATATTGAATAATTAAAGAAAAGCCTCACCCCCGACCCCTCTCCAAAGGGCGAGGGGAGTAGAATGAAAAAACTCCTTGACTCCAAAACTCCGTAGAGGATTAAGTGAAAAGCCCACTGACAATCGGCATGACTGCTGAAAATCAGTGGGCTTTACTATATCGGAAAAGGAGTCGCCTACGGCGAGAAATCTTACAAATCTATACAAATCAAACAATTATTATTTTGAAGATTATTGAAAGATTTGAAAAGATTTTAATTGATTCGTGTCCGCTAAAAATGCCGAAGGCATGAAAGAACACAGGCAGGTCTTTAACCACAGATTACTCAGATTTTACAGATTATTTTAATAAAACATCGCACTGGCGTGCTTGATTAAATGATTTTTCTGATTTATTTTTTATCAGATTAATCAGATTAATCAGATTAATCATTGTTTTTTTAATGAAAAATCAGTGTTCATCTGATACATCTGTGGTTAAAAAAACTTGCGAAACTTTAGTGAAAATGACTAACGCTATAGATTCGTGTAAATTAGAGTAATTCGTGGTTTAAATCAACTTTAAAATATTATTTTCTTGGTGATGGTTTTTTTGTTGGTGGATTGGTGGTGGATGATGTTGATGCCGGGGTGGAGGGTGGGGGTACGACGACCATCGGGGGTGAAGATGGCGGTGGAAGACCCATCTAATTCACCTGTGAGGGGAGAGAAGGGAGAGTTGGCATCGAGTTGGTTGATGCTGGCGGATGCGGATGAATCGACTGCCATGCCGCTGATGGTGACATCACTGATGCAGAGGGTCTTGCCTGTTGCTGCTGAGTTGTACCACGGATAGATACGGACGAGGAGCGTTTCACCATCTTTCACGGTTAGCACGGGCTGTGCCTGAATGAAGACGGGATTGTTCGCTACGAATGATTTGTGTTCGGAAATGGTGGTGCGCGTTTCGAAATTGTCGGTGGAGTAATAGATGTGGGCACACATGCCATTGCCACCGGCACCACAGGCAAAGAGACTGATATTGTTGATTTTTAAGTCATTCCCTGCGTTGGGCTGGATGCCAAACTGAATGTATCGGCTTGGATTGTCGTCGATTTCTCCCTCTGGCCACGCATCTCCCGTGAGCAAGTTGCGCTGCATCTTGCGCGATGCGTCGTAGCCAGTCTCTTCGGGCCAGACGGTTTTGCTATTGGGTGCTGAGTAACGCTGCACGTACATGCCTTCCCAGGATTCAGGAATGACGGTTGCTGGGCCTGTGAGCTCGTAGGTGTCGTCGGATTCCAAACGCCAATAGAGTTTCACTTCTGCTCCCCCTTCCATCACGACTGCTGTTGCCTTCAAAGGTACTTCCACGGTCTTTTCACCTTGCTGGACGGTGATGGTACCTGTGTTTTCGCCTGTATTCTCCAATACTATTTGTGCATAGAAGGTCTTCACGAGCGTGGAATTGACGTAGTCAACGGAGAGGGACGACTGCCATGTGGATTTGTCGAAAGAGAGTTGGATGCCTTCCGAAGCGGTGATGCTGACGGTGCCCGTTTCAGGGGAAAGTCCGAAACCGTTGAGGGTGAGTTCCTTCTGCAAGGTCTGTCCTTTGTAGGCTTCCCCAAAATCAGCTGTGGCAGGGGAAACACTGAGGTCGGTAGGCAGGTAAATGTCGTCGGCAAGGATGCCTTGCGCCTTCATGAGACGTGCCACTTCGCGTGCTATGAGCAGGGCGCCAGTGGTGTTGAAATGGGTGGAACCCTCTCCGTCGAAGAGTTGCTCATGACACTTGGCATCTCCATAGCTCTCATAGAGGTTCTTGGAGGCTGTGGTGAGGTCGATGAATGCCACTCCCTTTTCTTTTGCCAACTGCTCGGAGTGGTAGGCATAGTCCATCGTGTGGTCGTCGGCAGCCAGTTTTGGACCGTCCTGTGGACCTTTATCTGTGAGTATCTTATAACCATCTCCCAAGTCGTGACGACCGTTGCGACGGATGGTGTTGCCTGTGAAATAGCTGCGGCAGACAGGGGAACAGATGATAGGAATGGCGCCGAGTGCCTTGGCTTCATCTACAATCTTGCCCAGCCATTCCTTGTAGGTGGTGGAAGGAACGGTGCCTCGCAAATCGACGGCTGCGGCACTGGCTGCGTCGCCGATGCTTTCGTAGTAGGCTTTGAGGGCATAGCCATCCATGCCGCTGTTCTTCTCGTCGTTGTGTGCGAAGGTGATGATGACGTAGTCACCTGCTTCCACTTGCTTCTTGGCGCTTTGCCATAGTTCGTTGTAACCACCGCGGGAGTCACGTCCTCCTCGGGCGTAGTTGACGGATGTCCAACCGTTGGTCAAGAAGTTGCCGAAATACATGCCCCAACCACGGGTTACTGTGGCTGATTCATCGTAGGGTGCCATGGTGGAGTCACCGAGCGTGTGTACTTTCTTGCCATTGATGGCTGTCGTGCAAACCATCAGGGCTAAGGTTATGAGCGTAAATAGTCTTTTCATTGTGATAATAAATATATTAAGTCGTTAAAGGAGCGATAATATAAATGGGGATGATTATATTAAGGAAAGAAATTAGAATAATTAGAATAATTATATCAGAAATGATATGTTTTTTTGTTTGTCACAATTCAGGGAATCATTTTTTTTGAGTCGCCTACGGCGAGAAATCTTACAAATCTATACAAATCATACAAATATTATTTTGAAGTTTATTGAAAGATTTGAAAGATTTGAATTGATTTGTTTGATTTGTGAAGATTTGTAAGATTTGGCTACGCCGAGCTAAAGGTTCTGTCACGAAGTGACACTCATAATCGCCTAAGATAACTTTAATATACTATTTTCTTGGTGATGGATTTTCCGTCGGTGGATTGGTGGTGAATGATGTTGATGCCGGGGTGGAGAGTGGTGGTACGACGACCATCGAGGGTGAAGATGGCGGTGGAAGACCCCTCCAACTCCCCTGAGAGGGGAGAGTTGGCATTGAGTTGGTTGATGCTGGTGAGAACGCCTGCGGTAGCTTTTTTGCTCAATCCACCGTATTCGTTCACTGCCTGCACTTGGTATGTGGCAGTGGATGAGTAGTCGTAGGAGGTGTCGGTGGTGAATCCGATGACCTGTCCATCGCAGGTGATGACGTAGCAGATGGCATAAGGAACTGCTTCCCATTCTATCTTGTTGCCATAGCTGTTAATCGTCACTTGTGGGGCATCGCAAGCTTCACAGAGAAGGTCGGGTTGCCAGTTATCGTCGCCACCCATTACGTTCTTCAGCGTGTATTGCGCTGCTTCTTCGGCAGTGAGGTGGTTCTTGGCAGTGCCATAGACGAGGTGGGCTGTGTATTCAGCCTTTTCGGTGGCGGAGAGTTTGTTATAGTCCGATGTGCTGATTTGGACAGATTCGTCGGTGGTCTTGTAGTAATAATCCGTGTAATAATAGGTGTCGCGACGCTGAGAGAGGTCGATTGGATTGCCGTCGGCATCCACGGTGTTGTAGTCAGCCCAGATGGCAGGGAGTCCTCCCATGGTAGGATACCAGCCGGCAGCAGGGATATTGACGAAGGTTTGGGTGTTGATGAAGACGGTCTTTGGCTGGTTGTGCCATGGACGTCCGAGCCAAACGTCGGTGACTGTGATGCCCTTGCGAGGACGGATGATGTTGTTCATGAACACATATCCCCACTTCACGTCGGCTGCATGGCTTGGTGCGACGATGTAGCCACCCGAAGGTCGGTTGATTTCGATGGTGTCGCCATCGAGATAGACATTGCCTGAGTTGTAGATGAAATCGACAGCTCCTTCGATGAGGGAGTTCTTGATGTAGTGGCGATTGTTGGAGGTGGAAGTGGTAATCCATGTGTCTTGATAGGAGAGGAGTGCCACGTTGTTGAGTGCCACGCGGTCGGCCACGGTGTTGAGCGCCAGTGCCTGTGGTCCTGCTTGCTTCTCGTGTCCGTAGGAGTTTTCGAGGGTGATGTTCTCGAAGAAGGTGTTGGCACCCTTCACAACGACTGTTGCTCCTGGGTCCACGCTGTAGGCATTATCGCCACCGCACAGACGATCGTCGTAGATGACAGCCTTGTCGCGGTCCTGACCAATGATATGGAGATATGGTTTTGTGGATGGTATGTCGATGTGCTCATGGTATCGTCCATTCTTCACGAAGATGAGCCAAGGCTTGGCACGTCCTGCTGGTGCTGCATCGATAGCTGCTTGAAGGGTGGTGTGGTCGCCTGTGCCATCTTGTGCCACAACTGCATCGTAGAGGCGTGGCTCTGGTTGCTGTCGCTGCATGGTGGTGAAGTTGATTTCTGTGGCAGCTACTGGTTTTCCGCTACGGCTGAGGAGCACGCCTTCTGGCATGGAGAAGGTGTAGTTGGTGGCGTATTTCAGTCCACTATACTTGAAGATAGCGCTCTTGCCACTGATGACAGGGGAAATCTCTTCGCCATTGAGTGTGGCATTGCCCGAACCAGCCTTGATTTTATTGTCGTAGGTGAGGATGATGGAACCATTGGCAGAAACGTCTGTGCCATTCTGTTCTGGTGTGGAACTAACGAGTGTTGCCACTTCGTCAGCAATGGCACCTGCATCGGCAGTGACATAGATATCGCCAATGCAAAGACCGTCGTAGTCGCTGGCGTTGCCTACTTTCTCGGATGTGGTATCCCCCATCCAACGTACATAAACGCGACTTTGCTCGTTGGCTTCTGCTGGCAAAGAGAATTCGCCGTCGGTCCAGCCTGATTGTAGATTGAATGTGCCAATGTTGGTGTAGTTCTCACCATCGATGGAGTATTCCACATTGTATTTGCTCCAGCTGTTGTAGGTGATGCAGAGTCCGTTCGACACTTTCACGTTGGTGTAGCCCTTGGTGGAGAAAGAAATCTCGAAGTAGTAGCCATCTGTCAATACTTTCCAAACGCGTGCTCCCCAGCGTCCATTCTCGGCTCCGTTGTTCACTCCACGAGTGAGCCAGCTGGTGGTGTTGCCTGCTGCGTTGCGGAGGGAGAGGAGACCTGCGTTTTCGGAGTCGCTCTTGTAGTCGGCTGCACGCTGAGAATTAGGCTGGTCGTTGTAGAGGTCCCAGCCCACGATGTAGTCGGCTGCAGAGAAGTGGGCAGTCACATTCTTCTCGCCATCCATCTTGAGGTCGGCTTCGGAATCGGTGCCTTGAGCATCGCCTTCCCAACTGGTGAAGGTGAGAATCTTGTTGTTGATGGCAGAGAGCTTGACGTCGGTGCCTTCTTCGTAGTAGTGGGTTCCTTCGACGATGTTGCCTTCAGGCTGGAACTGCACGAGGTTAGGGTTGGCACCACCCTCGAGCTTGAGATTGAGGGCATAGACGTTGTTCTTGGTGTAGTAGGCAATGAGTGATGTGTTTTCACTGATTGCGAAGGAGTAAGGATTTTCGGTGGTGATGGTGTTGCCCTCGGCATCTGTCCACTCCTGGAAGTGATAGCCGAAGTTCTCGGTGGCAGAAACGGTGATGCTGGTTCCTTCATCAAATTCACTGCCCACAGGGTTGCTCGACAAACTACCTGCCCCTTCTATATTCGATTTCAGGCTCAGGGTGTAGCTTGGCACGCTTTCCACGGTTCCGACAACATCGCCCACGACAAGGACTTCTCCAAATCCATATTCCTTGTTGCTTGCGAGCTTATAGACCTTGATTTTCAATATGAGTCCGTCGCTTCCCACGGTGATGCCTGAGAGGTCGTAATGGCATGCCATGAATTCACCATCGTTTCCTCGGTTAGGGTTGATGCCTGTAGCCAGGGTTGTTTCGGTTCCGTTGGTGATAGCCACTACGTCGAATGCACCACCATTGGTTCCCCAACGAGAGGCATTGAAACTGAAGGACTTAGGAGTGAAGGTGATGCCTTTCTTTGGGATAATCGTGAAGCTGAGTGCATCGTCGTCGTTCACCGCTGCATTGTTGTTGGCAGGCTTATAGAGGGTCTGATGGGATTCTGCCACGCTGCGCTGTGTGCTGACGGTGAGTGTTCCGTAATCGAATTCTGCTACGCTGAACAAACCTGGCTTGCTCACTTCGGCAGCTGTGGTGTCGTCGGTGCCTTTGCCTAAAGGCCAGGAAAGGGTGAAGTCTTTCTCGTCGGCACTGATGCCTCCTTCAGCCACCTCTCCATTGATGGTGAGGTAGTCAAGATTCCAGTTGCTCTTGAAGCCGTTGCCAGCAATGAGACGAAGGATGACTTTCTCCTTGTTGTTGGCAGAGAGCGAAACGCTGTTTTTGTTGTAGGTCCACCAAGTAGGAGCCGTCTTGTAAGCCCCTGCGTCGAACCATGTGTTGCCTCCGTCGGTTGACACTACGGCTTCGAGCGTTGCCTCGTCGTTCGCTCCGTAGGCGCAGGCAAAATCCACACTGATGTTCTTGTAGCCAGTCGTTGGAAATTGCACCTCGTAATAGACATTGTGCTTGCTGGCATCGGTGTAGTCACTGATGTCGTTGGCTTCGACGTTCTCGATGCGGAGCACCTTGTTCTGATACCCAGCGCAGAGTTGCCAGTAGCGACCTGTGGATAATGCGGTCATCACATAGTTGGCTGATTCGCCAACACATTCGTCGGGAGCATAGGTTGGTGCTCCATCTTTGAACCAAGTGGCAGCCACGTCGTCGCTGCTTTCGAAGTTCCAGTCTGCCAGTTTTACGCTCTGAGCCATTGCTGAAAGTGGCAATGATACTACGCAAGCAACCAGCATGTTAGTTAGGTAAGATTTCATGTTGATTAAGAATTAATATAGTTTAGGTGTGTTCTAAAAATTCTGTTTTATGATTTCTTACAAAAATATGAGATTTCGTTTCGGTTGCTTTTTGTTTGATTTGAAGTCTTTTTGCCACTTTTCTCGGTTACATAGCTCGCTATGCGCCCTC